>FWPV01001730.1_pt1 | contig 58157 bp, 50 predicted proteins | sample 2228371 | NCBI WGS metagenome assembly FWPV01 (sample SAMEA103939776, study PRJEB20133) | metagenome
TCAAAGGAAGAGGACTGGGATGCGGTGTCAGGAGTCGACTTGAGAGGTTCCGCGAATACCATCCCTGCCGTAGCTCCTTACCTGATAGAGCATCTCCCCGGGAAGACAACAAGAGTCTCATCTATTTGTTCCACAAGACCCAGAGTTTCATCTGTGAGGCACCTCGCTGCCAGATGGGGGCTAATGGATCTTCCCAAGAGTGCAGTCCCTGAGCTTTGGCAATATGGGATCAATGCAAATGTGGGATTGGGTGGTCTGACTCCTGCTCCAACTGCCGCAGAGATGAGGGAGAGTCATGCCCGGAGGATCTCTCCAAGAAAGCCTCTGGGCAGAGCGCGTACTTCTGGTGAGGTGCCAAAGGTAGTATCCACTTGGGCATCTGGTGACAAGTGGTTTGCTGTACCAGGCATGTTTGGAAGTGGCCTGGGGTTGGCGGATGTGAGGGGCAAAGTTTTTCCTGAAGTGATTGTGTGGAAGATGCAATGCATCTCGGTCATATTTGGTGACAAGAGAATACTAGGAAAGGGGTGAGCGCTGGAATGAGGTAAAACCTTGCTTTAAGAAGCTGTCTTATTTGCAATGGGAAAGGAGGCGAAAAGAGATGTACAAGAGGGTCGCGATCGTTGGGGTTGGCAGTACGGGTTTCAGACCCACCACGCCTGATGTCTCGTATCGAGAGCTGACACACGAGGCAGCGGTTAGGGCATACATGGATGCCAACATCGAGCCGAAAGACATTGATGGCTTTGTATCTACATCTGAAGATTTTTTGGAAGGATACAGCATCTCAGATGAATACTGCAACGACCAGTTGGGAGCAATTCTGAAGCCAATAAGTACTGTCCCGGGGGATTTCATCCAGTCCCTGGGTCAAGCTGTCATGATGGTTCGCTCCGGCGTCTGCAGGATCGTGGCGGTCCAGTGCATGAGCAAGGTCTCAAATGTACTTACCTTGTCACATGTTGTTGGATTCGCAATGGATCCTAACTATAACCGGCCCCTAGCAATGCATCCTGATTTCATTGCAGGCATGGAGATGAACCGTTACCTCTTCGAGACCGGCTCCAGCCTGGAGCAGTGTGCGGCGGTGGTGGTCAAGAATAAGAGAAATGCGCTTTTGAATCCGCTTGCCGGACATGGGGCATCAATCACGATCGAAGATGTGCTGAATTCCGAGTGGGTCTCCTATCCTCTCCGTCGTCTAGATGTGGCCCCACCTGCCGACGGGGCAGTGGTGATGGTGGTGGCAGCCGAAGATGTGGCCAAGTCTCTGAACGAAATGCCCATCTGGATTCGGGGGATAGGGTGGTGCTCCGATACCCCGACGCTGGAGAGTAGGGACTGGGGCTCGGCAGTATACACTCGCCTAGCAGCAGAGAAGGCGTACAAGATGGCAGGAATCAGGAGCCCGCGCTCTGAAATTGATTTCGTGGAGATCAGTGACGAATACTCTTACAAAGAGCTTCAACACCTGGAGGAACTCAAACTATGCGGCCCGGGCGAGGCTGGCTATCTCACGGAATCAGGGGCTACTGAAATTGATGGGGAGTTGCCGGTAAATGCTTCTGGTGGCTGTCTAGGGGTGGGTCACCTCTTTGATGCCAACGGTGGACAGAAGGTCCTCGAGGTGGTCCTTCAGCTCAGGGGTGAAAAAGGTAAGGCTCAGATCCCGGATGCGCGGGTGGGGCTAGCCCAGAGCTGGAGGGGCGTTCCTACTACAACCGGGGCCGTAGCTATCCTGTCGAACGAGTAGGAGGTGAAAGACATGGGATTCAGAAGAGTCGCCATTGTTGGAGCTGGGATTACAAAATTTGTTCGCCGGGCCCAGGAGACACCTAAGGAGTTGGCGTACGAGGCTGTGAAGATGGCCCTGGACTCTTGTGAGATGACCATAAAGGACATCGATTGTGTGGCCCTGGGGACCGCTCCGGATGCATTCGACGGGGTCCATATGAAAGGCGAATACCTTATAGATGGTGCAGGTGGTTTTCGAAAGCCTTATATGCGTCATTTCGTGGGGGGCGGAACTGGGGTCTTCTCCCCCATCCATGGGTGGTACCACGTGGCCTCCGGGATGTTTGATACCTGCCTAGTTGTGGCAGAAGAGAAAATGTCCGCATGCCACCCGCATCCTGCTGGGGCCTTCCTTACCATATTTGACCACACTACGGAACAGCCGATATACCCCACGCTGATCTGGATATTTGCCATAGAGATGCACCGCTACATGCACACCTACGGCATAACCAAAGAGGAGATCGCTCTGGTCTCAGTAAAAAACAAGAAGAATGCAATGGACCATCCCTCTGCCCAATTGGGAGAGGAGATAACCGTGCAGGATGTGCTCAACTCGGAGGTGATGGCATATCCAGTGAACCGACTGGATATAAGCCCCACATCTGATGGGGCAGCTGCCATCATCCTGGCCGCGGAGCACGTAGCCAACAGGATAACGGACAAGCCTGTATGGATAGATGGGATTGGGTATTCACTTGACACCGCCTATTGGTGCACCAGGGATTTGTGTTATCCGGACTATGTCGAGAAGGCTGCAAGGATGGCATACGACATGGCCGGGATCAAAGAGCCGAACAAGGAGATTCATGTTGCAGAGCCGTACGATCCCTTCAGTTACAAAGAACTGCACCACATGGAGGGCCTTCTATTGTGCAAGAGGGGCGAGGCGGCAAAGCTTACCGCGGACGGGGTCACTCAGAGGACAGGGAACTTGCCCACCTGTCCCTCTGGCGGAGCCCTAGGGGTTGGCAACCCGATTGCGGCGACCGGCCTTATGAAGATCATCGAGATCTTCTTGCAGCTTAGAGGAGAGGCGGGCAAGAGACAGATCCCTGGTAACCCCACTTGCGGGCTGGCTCAGGCCTGGGGAGACTTAATGCAGGTTGGCACTGTCGTGGTCATGAGGAGATAAGATAAGGAGGAGGACAATGCTGGATGCAAAGAAGATAAAGGCCACTGTGACGCCGATTAGCGAAAAGGATGTGGCACAGGGCAAGGTCCTATCTGTCCGGTGGAAGCCGGATCTTAGGTATGCATGGGACAACGGGATCGCAATTGGCCGCTATCTACAGGAGCTGAAAAATGGCAGGATCATGGCCAAAAAATGCGAAGGATGCCGTCGCATTATGATCCCACCAAGGATGTTTTGTGAGCTTTGCTGGCGGCCAACAGATGAGTGGATCCAGGTCAAAGACACAGGCACAATAAATACCTTCGTGGTCAGCCACATTGACTGGAAGGCCGATCGTCTGCCTAAGGGGCAAAGGTATTACACACCTGCGGTCATTGAGATAGATGGTGCCTCTCCCGGCATGGGGCTTTTGCACCTTATCGATGAGATTGAGCCCTATGATATAAAGATCGGGATGAGGGTTAAGGCCGTGTGGAAGCCAGCCAAGGATAGGATCGGGGCCATCACGGACATCAAGTACTTCAAGCCTATTTAGGAGGGATGCTATGGCCATTACCGAGAGAATCGCTAAGACTACCGATCTTGGTGCTTGGCAAGGAGAGATCCCCATGGAGTACATCTACACCATGGGACGGGCAGGAGAAAAATTCTTCAGGGCCATCAAGGACAAGGGTCAATTCCTAGGTACCCGCTGCGAAAAGTGCGATCTAGTTTACGTGCCCCCGCGCATATATTGCGAGGAGTGCATGGCAAGACTTGAGAATAACTATCTAGAGGTAAGTAAAAAGGGGGTAGTCCACACATTTACCCTCTGCTATGAGGATGTAAACGGAAAAAGGTTGGACAAACCGCAGCTTGTGGCAATGATTAATTTGGAGGAGACAGATGGAGGGCTTGTACATTTCCTTGGAGAGGTAGAGCCTAAGAACGTGTATATCGGAATGCCCGTGGAGGTTGTCTTTAAGCCCAAGAAGGACAGGTGTGGAGATATCATGGATATAAAGTATTTTAGACCTATCTAACGGATGACACAGGGCGGTGGGGCCTTTGCCCCGCCGCTTGTCCCACGGTCCTCCGCAACAGCTCGATTTAACTTCTCTGATCTTTGAAGGCTTGACATCCCCCGAGGCGGTGTGCTATCAAACCCCAAATGAATGATGACTCATTCGTTTACGCGAATGGCCAGTGAAGGCGGGGTGGTGGCGTTGGGTCGGTCTCGAGAAGGGGGCAAACACCAGAGGATCCTCCAGGCCGCCGTGAACATCTTCGCGGAGAAGGGCTTCTATAAGGCCAAGATCTCGGAGATCGCGCGGGAAGCCGGGGTGGCTGACGGGACCATCTACCTGTATTTCAAGAACAAGGACGACATCTTGATCCAGCTCTTCGAGGAGGAGATGGACAGGATGATACAGGCCATGCGAGAGGAGATTTCGCCTCTGAGGGACCCGCTGGAGAAACTCAAGGTCTTCGTCCGCAGGCATATGGGGGTCGTGGAGGCGAATCCTCGCCTGGCCGAGGTGATCCAGGTGGAACTGCGGCAGAGCAACAAGTTCGTGAAGAATTACACGAATCGGAAGTTCCAGGAGTACTTGAACGTACTGGAGGAGATCATCCGAGAGGGGCAGCAAGAGGGGGTGATAAGGGCAGATGTGGAGCCCGCCATCGCCAAGAGGGTGATCTTCGGGGCGCTGGATGAGATGTCCACCTTCTGGGTCCTTTCGAAGAAGAGGTCCCACCCAGCGGAAGAGGTCGTGCGGCAGGTCACCGACATGGTGATTCGGGGAGTCGTCCGCCAGGGTACCGAGGCGGCGTGCTCTCGGGTGTCATCAAACGCATAAGGAGGCGGAGATGTCGGACAGGAAGATCAGCTATCGGGTGGAGGATCGTATCGCTTTTCTGACAATCAACAATCCCCCCATGAACGCCATCAGCAGGGAGGTGGCCCAGCAGCTCGATGAGGCCGTCGTGGAGATCGGCAAGGACGACAACATAAAGGCCGTGATCTTCTCCGGGGAAGGAAGGGCCTTCATCTCCGGGGCTGACATTCGCATGCTCAAGGAGGTGAAGGACCGCCATCAGGCCCGTAATGTGACCTCGGTCTTACACGGTGCCCTGAACAAGCTGGAGGCCCTGAGGAAGCCGGTCATCGCTGCGGTCCATGGCTTCTGCCTTGGCGGCGGCCTAGAGGTCGCTTTGGCATGCCACATGCGTGTGGCGGGCGAAAAGGCCGTCTTCGGCGTCCCCGAGATAAAGCTCGGGATCTACCCCGGGGCCGGAGGCACCCAGAGGCTCCCCAGGGTGGTGGGCAAGGCCAAGGCCCTGGAGATGATCCTCACAGGGGAGTTCATCTCGGCCCAGGAGGCGCTACAGTGGGGCTTGGTGAACAAGGTGGTCCCCCAGGAGAAGGTGCAGGAAGCGGCGCATTCCCTAGCCGAGCAGATCGTCTCCAAGGGCAAGCTCGCGGTAGAGTACGCCATGATGGTGGTTACCGAGGGCCTGAAGATGGACCTCCAGAAGGGGCTCGACCTGGAGGAGGAGTACTTCGGGATCCTTTGCGAGACAGAGGACATGCAGGAAGGGATGGCGGCCTTTCTTGAAAAGCGCGATCCCAAGTTCAAGGATCGATGAGGGGCCGAAGTAATCCCTCATTTTCTCGTCGTTGCCGTGGGAGGGCCCGTTTCCCTTCCATCGGGTGGTGACCCCGTGCCGCGGGGTTGCTGGATTGCCAATCACGGCCATGGAGGCAGGGGGAGCGGCTGCGGCACCGTTCACCCCTCGGAAGGCAGGACCCCGGTACACGGGGCCCTGCCGGCAAGGCGTCACTCAAGGATTACAGAGCTGACTGGACCATGAAGTGAGCAAAGAAAGGAGGTTTATCGTGGAGGTAGTGGTATTGATGAAGCAGGTGCCGGACACTGAGGCGGCGATAAGGGTGAGTGCGGATGGGAGGGGGATAGTTGAGGATGACATTAAGTGGGTGATGAATCCTTATTGTGAGTTTGCGGTGGAGGAGGGTTTGAGGGCGAAGGAGAGGTTTGGTGGGAGTGTGACGGTAGTGAGTGTAGGGCCTTCGCGTGCTATTGAGGCTGTTAGGACGGCTTTGGCGATGGGAGCGGACAGGGGGGTATTGGTGGATGATGGGGCGTTATGGGGTGCGTCTGACAGTTTAGGTAGGGGGAAGGTATTGGCGCGGGTATTGGGTGGGATAGGTTTTGATGTGGTTTTTTGTGGTAGGCAGGCGATAGATGATGACATGGCGCAGGTAGGGGTGGTGGTGGCTGAGTTATTAGGGGTTCCGCATTTGACTTTTGTGAATTCATTGGAGTGGGTGGATGAGAGGGTAGTTAGGGTAGGGAGGCAGGTGGAGGGTGGCACGCAGGTATTGGAGTGCAGTTTACCGGTGGTGATAGCGTGTCAGAAGGGTTTGAACGAGCCTCGGTATGCTTCGTTGCCTGGGATTATGAAGGCGAAGAAGAAGCCTTTGGAGGTTAAGGATTTAGCCAGTTTAGGGTTAGATGCTTCTGAGGTAGGGAGGGCTGGTGACACCACTGAGGTATTGAGGGTTGAGGTGCCGCCTGCGCGGCAGGCTGGCAGGTTGATAGAGGGGGAGACGCCGGAGGAGAAGGCGGCCAGGCTTGCGTTGGCGTTGAGGGAGGAGGCGAAGGTTATTTAGGGTTTTTTTTGGGTATTTTATTTTTAGGGGGTTTGACATGGGGCGTGGTGTATTGGTGGTAGGGGAGCAGAGGAATGGGGTTGTGCGGAAGGTGACTTGGGAGGTATTGAGTGAGGGGAGGCGGTTAGCTGGGGAGTTAGGGGAGGAGTTGATAGCGGTTTTGGTAGGTGGGCCTGGGGTGATGGGGCAGGCTGAGGTATTGGGGCATTGGGGTGCTGTTAGGGTATATGTAGCTGAGGGTGAGGAGTTTAGGGATTATCGTAGTGGGCCGTATGTTCGTGTGATAGGGGAGTTAGCGAGGAGGGTTGAGCCGAATTTAGTGCTTATGGGAGCGACTTCGACGGGGAAGGATTTAGCGCCGAGGTTAGCGGCGCGTTTAGGGGTTGGGGCTTTATCGGACTGTGTAGGTTTTCGGGTTATGGATGGGAGGTTAGTGGGTAGGAGGCCTATATATGCTGGGAAGCTTTATGCTGAGGTGATGTGCAAGGGTATGCCGCAGGTAGCGACTTTGAGGCCGAATGTATTTTCGAGGTTGGAGCCTGATGTTTCTTTGAGGGCGGAGGTAGAGAGGTTGGAGGTAGGGTTAGAGGAGGTGGATTTAAGGGTAAGGCAGGTGGAGTTGAGGGAGGAGGCTGGTGGGAGGCCTGATTTGACTGAGGCGGAGGTGATAGTATCGGGTGGACGTGGGATGAAGGGGCCTGAGAATTATGGGATGCTTGAGGAGTTAGCGGATTTATTGGGTGGTGCGGTAGGTGCGTCGCGTGCTGCTGTGGATGCGGGATGGAGGCCTCAGTCTGACCAGGTGGGGCAGACGGGGAAGGTGGTGACGCCGAATCTTTACATTGCATGTGGGATCTCTGGGTCGATACAGCATTTGGCTGGGATGGGGACTTCGAAGGTGATAGTGGCGATCAACAAGGATCCTGATGCGCCGATATTTCAGAAGGCGGACTTCGGGGTGGTGGACGACCTCTTCAAGGTGGTGCCCCCTTTCATAGAGGAAGTGAGGAAACTCAAGGCAGAATAGGATCCAGGGCCGTGCCGGGGTTCCGCCCCCAGCCGAGGGCTGGGACCAGGCAGGCGGGTGCGCAGGCCCTGGCATCGGGCATCGAAAGGCCTCTAGGATGCTTGGGGGGAGCAGGGTAGGTGTTCGCTTGATGCTTTCCGTCTGTGTCTTGGCCCTTCTCGGGGCCTTGGTATGGTCTGCACTGTCCGTTCTAGCCCCTCCTGGGGCATCCACAGTCCCTGCCCCGATCGTCAAGGCGATCCCGGCCCCGCCCTCAGAGGTCCCGCCTTTCCTGGTGGCGGAGGAAGAGGACTCCAAGATCCTGCCCAGCTCCACGGCGAGATCATCTGTTGGCGAGGCCGCTGAGACCGATCAGGGGTCGGCCACCCAGTCCCCTTCGCTGACCGAACGGGATGAAGGGGAGGGATCACGGTTGGAGCCTCAGGCCTCCGCTGCCGTTGAGGAGGCCAGGGGCGATGGCGCGACCAACACCGGTGTCTCGGATCAGGCGGTCCAGGGAAGGACCCAGGGACAGGCGAGAGGGCAACGAGCCCGCATCTCTGCCCCTGGAGGGGCCTCGAGGGCTATGACCCCCAAGGCCCTTTTCACGATCCATGTGGAGTCTTTTAAGGAGGTTCTCGTCGCTCAACAGAGGGCCGAGTTTTTCAGGAGGTCAGGCCTCGACTCGTTCTGTTTGCCCGTGGATCTTCCCGGCAAGGGGACCTGGCACAGGGTGCTCGTGGGGAAGTTCGCTGATCGCTCCACGGCCGAGGCGGTTCGCTCGAGTCTCGAAAAGGAGAAGGGCCTCAAGGGGACCAGGGTGGTGCCGCTCCAGGAAAAGAGACCTTGAGCCGCTTGATCGATAGATCTTTTTGAGCTTGATTTTTTGGTTCCCCTATAGTAATGGTGAAACGCGATGAGTCGATGAGGAGCCCGGGACGAGCCCCTTGAGGGGAATGGTCATCTGAAAGGCATCTGGGCCCTGCTTTTAGCGGGGCGGCTTCCTTGGCAATCCTCGAACACGTCTTTGTTGGGAGAACGTGATGTGTGGTTGGACCTTGGCGGTCTTCGTGGCCAATGACGGAACGCAGAGGCAAGGAGGGACCCATGTTCGTGAAGGACTGGATGACCACAGATCCTATCGTGGTGGCCCCTGAGACCCCAATTCTGGAGGCCCAGAAGATTATGAGGGTCAACAGAATCCGAAGGCTGCCCGTGGTGGCCAGGGGAAAACTCGTTGGCATGGTCACATATCGGGATATCATAGAGGCATCCCCGTCGGATGCCACCACCTTGAGCGTCCATGAGCTCAATTACTTGCTCTCGAAGCTGACGGTCAAGGAGGTCATGGCCAAGGATCTGGTAGTGGTGGACCCGGATGACACTGCCGAACACGCCGCCCTCCTGGGTGCTCAAAAGGGGGTGGGGGGGCTTCCCGTGGTCCGCAAAGGGAAACTTGTGGGGATAGTGACCGAGGCGGACATCTTCCGTGCCTATATAGCCATACTCGGTGCCCGTGAGGATCTCCAGAGGATAAGCTTGAGGGACGTTGACCTGGAGAAGGGGACCCTTCGAAATATCATAGATGTGGTAGAGGGGGCGGGAGGGGTGGTCGTGAGCGCCTTCAGCTTCCCGCAGAAGGCGTCGGACCTCAGGATCGTGGTGCTCAGGGTCCGCTCCAAGCATGTGCAGCCCTTGGAAAAGGCCCTGAAGGAAAAGGGGTACACGATTCACCGGTAGTGTCCCATATCCCTTGTGTGACGCATCTCACTGTGAAGGAGGCATGTGCATGAGAGTGCGAGATTGGATGACCAGAGACCCCATAGTGGTGACCCCCGATACCCTCCTCATGGAAGCAAGGAAGAAGATGGACGAGTACAAGATCCACCATCTCCCTGTGGTCAAGAAGGGGAAGCTGGTGGGGATCCTCACGCGGCGTAACCTCCTGGAGGCCTCTCCCTCATCCGCCACGAGCCTAAGCATCCACGAGCTCTCGTACCTTCTGGCCAAGATGACGGTGGGGGAGGTGATGAAAAAGGAGGTGGTCTGGGTCCCTCCGGACACCCCGGTGGAAGATGTGGTCATGCTCGGGTACGAGAAGGGGATCGGATCCTTCCCTGTGGTGGAGAACGGCCGACTGGTGGGCATCGCCACGGTCACTGAGATCACGCGGGCCTTGCTGCAGATATTCGCTGCCACCGAGGAGGGGGTCCTGAGGCTGACACTCCTGGACGTGAAGGTGGACGAGGACACCTTCCCGAAGATCACCGGTATCCTCAGGGACAATGACGCGATCCCGCTGAGTATCTTCACTTTGCCGGGCAGGACGATGCTGGAGAGGAAGGTCGTCATCCGGTGCAAGGCCCCGAAGGGTAAGCCAATCGTGGAAGGGCTGAAAAAGGGCGGTTTCGTGGTGGAGAAGATCGTTCCCCGGCTGAAGAGATAGCCCCTGCGATCCTGCACCCCATCGAGTAATTCCAGGCGCCCCATGGGAACCAGGGGTTGCCTTGTGCCTCGGGTCGGGGGGGCGTTCACAGTAAAGAGGGAGGTATCATGCGCAAGACCTATCTGTTGACTCCTGGGCCGACGCCCATTGCGCCATCCACTTCGCTTACCATGGCGCAGCCCATCATCCATCACAGGGCCCCGGACTACGTCGAGGTCTTCAAGGAGGTCCGGGAGGGGCTCAAGTACATATTTCAGACCCGGCACGAAGTGTTGCTTTTCGCCTCTTCCGGGACTGGTGCCATGGAGGGCGCTGTCACCAACACCTTGAGCCAGGGAGACAGGGTCCTGGTGGTCCGAGGGGGTAAGTTCGGGGAGCGCTGGTCAGAGATATGCGAGTCGTACGGGGTCATTCCGGTGAACCTGGACGTGGAGTGGGGCAGGGCCGTGAGGCCGGAGCAGGTGCGAGAGGCGTTGGACAAAGACCCTGGGATCAAGGCGGTCCTCGTACAGGCGAGCGAGACCTCCACCGGGGTCATGCACCCGGTGAAGGAGATGGGGGAGATCGTGCGGCAGAGGGAAGGGACCATCCTTGTGGTGGATGCCATAACCGGCCTGGGTGTCTTCGATCTTCAGACGGACGCCTGGGGTCTGGATGTGGTGATCTCTGGCTCTCAGAAGGCCCTCATGTTGCCTCCAGGTCTGGCCTTTGCCTCTGTGAGCCCGAAGGCGTGGGGGTTCGTGGAGCGATCGAGACTACCGAGATTCTACTTCGACTTCCGCAAGGAACTGGAGTCGGCCAACAAGAACCAGAACGCCTACACCCCGGCCGTGAGCCTGATCCTGGGGCTCAGGGAGGTGCTCCAGAAGATCCGGGAGGAGACACTGGAGGGGGTGTTCGAGAGGCATTCCAGGATGGCCAAGGCCACCCGTGAGGCAGTGCGGGCCTTGGGACTGGAGCTGCTCGCACCGGAGTCTCCGAGCGATGCCTTGACAGCGGTGAAGGCCCCGGCCGGGACGGATGCCCAAGCCATCGTACGGCACCTCTGGGATCGGTACGGGGTCCGGGTTGCAGGCGGACAGGGTCATCTGAAAGGGAAGATCTTCAGGATCGCCCACCTGGGCTTCATGGACACCTTCGACGTGATCATTGCGGTTTCGGCCTTGGAGATGACCATGAAAGACTTGAAGCTCCCGGTGGAACTCGGTCGAGGGGTGAGGATCGCCGAGGAGATCCTCGCCAAGGGACTTCAATAGAAAGGCGCGATCACATGGGGCCGCTGCTCTACGAGGGGAGGGTACAGTGAGCTTCAGGGTTCTCGTGAGCGATTCTTTGGCAGAGGAGGGCCTGGAGGTATTCAGGCGGGCCGAGGGGATAGAGGTGGACGTGGAAACCGACTTGAGCCCCGAGGAGCTCAAGGCGGTCATCGTGGACTACGATGCCATAGCTATCCGCAGTGGGACCAAGCTCACAGCGGAGATCATCGAGGGGGCGAGCCGCCTCAAGGTCATCGGTCGGGCTGGGATCGGCGTGGACAATGTCGACATCGATGCTGCTACGAGAAAGGGCATCGTGGTCATGAACACACCTGAGGGGAACACTATAACCACGGCCGAGCACACCATCTCCATGCTCCTGGCCTTGGCCCGGCGTATCCCACAGGCCACAGCCTCGGTGAAGTCCGGGAAGTGGGAACGCAAGAAGTTCATCGGGACAGAGGTATTCAACAAGACCCTTGGGATCATAGGCATCGGACGCATAGGCCGGATTGTGGCTGACCGCGCCCAAGGGCTTCACATGAACGTGATCGCCTACGATCCCTTTCTGAGCCGTGAGGTGGTCACCAAGCTCGGGGTGGAGATGGTCTCCATGAAGGAGCTTCTGGCGAAGGCGGATTTCATAACGGTCCACACTCCCAAGACCAAGGAGACCATCAACCTCATCGATGAGAAGGCCTTCAAGATGATGAAGAATGGGGTCTACATCATCAACTGTGCCCGCGGAGGGATCATCAACGAAGAGGCCCTCTATGATGCCATCACCTCGGGCAAGGTGGCAGGTGCCGCCCTGGATGTCTTCGAACAGGAGCCTCCGGTCAACAGCCGCCTGGTGGGGTTGGATCAGGTGATCTGTACGCCTCACCTGGGCGCCTCCACGGAGGAGGCCCAGGTGAATGTGGCGGTGGCCGTGGCAGAGCAGATCGTGGATTACCTCCTCAAGGGCACCTTGCGCAACGCCGTCAATGTCCCGTCGGTGAGCGGCGAGATCCTCCAGCACCTCCAGCCATATCTGAGTCTTGCGGAGAAGCTGGGGAGTTTCACGAGCCAGGTGATCCAAGGTGCGGTGAAAGAGGTGCACCTGGAGTACACCGGCGAGGTCGCCCAGTACGGTGTGGAGCCCGTTACGGCTGCCTTGCTCAAGGGTCTCCTGTCTCCGGTCCTAAGCGGGGACGTGAACTTCGTCAACGCCCCTGTCTTGGCCCGTGCCAGGGGGATCAGGCTCACCGAGGCCGTCACTGAGAGGCACGAGGATTACTCGAACCTGATAACCATTCGTGCCGTTTCGGGTGAGGAGGAGATCTCGGTGTCAGGGGCGCTCCTGGGGAAGCATAACCCGAGGATCCTGAGGATCAACAACTTTCTGGTGGAGGCAGTGCCCGAAGGGAACATACTCTTCATCTACAACGAGGACAGACCGGGGGTGATCGGCAACATAGGCACGACCCTCGGGAAGAACAGGATCAACATCGGGATGATGCAGTTCGGTCGAGACCGTCTGGGGGGGATGGCGGTCTCCCTCTTGCACCTTGACGACCCCATAAGCCGGCAGGTGCTGGAAGAGCTGCAGGGACTCCCCAACATCGTGCGGGTCATCCAGATCGAGCTGTGATGTGTTCAGGGAGGAGTACTGCAAGGGCCATGTCCAACCTGGTAGTAGTGGGCACCCAGTGGGGTGACGAGGGAAAAGGGAAAGTCGTCGATATCCTAGCCGAATTCGCCGACATCGTGGTGCGGTTTCAAGGGGGGAACAACGCCGGGCACACCATCGTGCTCAATGGGGAGCCTATCATACTCAAACTCGTCCCTTCAGGGGCCCTGCACCCAAAGAAGAAGTGTGTGATCGGCAACGGGGTCGTGGTTGACCCTGGTGGATTGCTGGAGGAGATGGCCCGGTTGGAGGAGAGGGGCGTCAAACTATCTCCTGAGAACTTCTTCGTCAGCGAGGCAGCCCAGGTGGTGATGCCTTATCACAGGAGGATCGATGCAGGCAGGGAGAGAGCCCTTGGCAAGCTGGCCATAGGGACCACCGGACGAGGCATCGGCCCCACTTATGAGGACAAGGTGGCCAGACGTGGCATCCGCTTCGTGGACCTGCTGGACCCTGAGGTCTTTCGGCAGAAGCTGCAGGGGAACCTCGAGGAGGTCAACCCCTACCTGAAGGATCGCTTGGGGGAGACCCCCCTGTCCTTGAAGGAGGTCCTGGAGGAGTACAGAGGCTATTCCGAGAGGCTCGCCCCCTTTGTCACCAACACCTCGCTGCTGCTGGATCGAGAGATGAAGCAAGGCAGGCACGTGCTCTTCGAAGGGGCGCAGGGGACTTTTCTGGATGTGGACCATGGCACCTATCCTTATGTGACCTCCTCCAACACCGTGGCAGGCAATGCATGCACCGGGTCGGGGGTCGGGCCCACCAGGATCCATGGCGTGGTGGGCATAGTCAAGGCCTACACCACCCGTGTGGGGGGGGGGCCCTTTCCAACGGAACTGAGCGACGAGGTAGGAGACCTCTTGCAGGAGAGGGGGAAGGAGTTCGGGGCTGTTACAGGCCGCAGGAGGCGCTGCGGCTGGCTCGACATCGTCATGGTCCGTGACGCGGTGCGCCTGAACGGGATAACCGAGCTGGCGGTGACCAAACTCGATGTGCTTCAAGGATTGGGCAACCTGAAGATATGCGTGGCTTACGAGTACAAAGGGAGGAGGTTGGAGGAGGTCCCTGCCTCGGTCGAGACTCTGAGTCGGTGCAAGCCCGTTTACGAGGAGCTGAGGGGGTGGGAGGAGGATACCGCCTACGCCAGGGATCTGAACGAGCTGCCCAAGGCCGCACACAGATACGTGCGCAGGATCGAGGAGCTGACAGACGTCCCCGTGGTCCTAGTCTCTGTGGGGCCCACGCGTAACGACACCATCCTGGTCCAGAACCCTTTCTTGAAAATTCCTTGAGGTCCCAGGCCATCACTTGACCGGCCGGCAGCTTTCCTTGGCTTTGGCCGCTTCCATAGGCTATAATCTGCCAGTGAAGCCTTGGGGGGCCGTTAACTCAGCTAGGTAGAGTATCTGCCTTTTAAGCAGAGAGTCGCTGGTTCGAATCCAGCACGGCCCACTGGGTGCTCTCAGTCCCCATCGTCCAGCTAGGCCCAGGACACCGGTCTTTCAAGCCGGTAACACGGGTTCAAATCCCGTTGGGGACGCCAAACAGGCGTTGGGGAGGTCAGCGGGGTCACCTGCTGACCTCTTGGCCTCTCTGGTCCTGTGGCGAACGATCCAGGAACCTGGGGAAACGATGGCGCTGCTGTCACCTGTGGGACGGGGTCAAACCTTGGCGTGCACGGCGGGGGCTTCGCCGGTCTGTGAGGGCTCGGCCGGCAGGTGTCGGAGAAACTCTTGGGTCCCGATTCGATGACCAGGGTAGTGCTCGGTCTGTTGGGATGGATCGCAGTCAGTTTCAGTGCAGCCGCCATAGGGGGTCTTGCTTCTTCTGACCCTGGCGCCTTCTATCAACAGCTCAACCTCCCGGGGTGGGCACCCCCTTCATGGGTCTTCGCACCAGTGTGGGGCTTGCTCTACTTCATGATGGGCGTTTCAGCTTGGCTCGTATGGAGGAAGAGTGGGTCCCGCAAGGTGGGGATCCCGCTGGTCCTTTTCATCCTGCAACTGGTAGCAAACGCGCTCTGGACCTGGCTCTTCTTCGCCTGGAGGCTCGGGGCCTTGGCGTTTGGCGAGATACTCCTTCTGTGGCTGCTCGTGCTCTTCACCCTGGTCTCCTTTTGGCGCGTTCGTCCTCTGGCTGGGGTATTGCTCCTGCCTTATCTGACGTGGGTGACCTTCGCATCCGCACTGACCTATGCGATCTGGCGAGGAAATCCTTCGCTCCTGGCGTGAACATTCCATGAGCGGCCGCTGCCGGGACATCGCCTTTGTTCAATGGCCCCGAGGGCTCCATGGGAAGATGGACTAGTGCGTTGGGGTCCCCATTGACGCGACTGCTGTGACGAGGCACGCCTTGCGGGGGTCAACCGTGTTTCGCCGGGCCTTTCCCCCCCCAGTTCGAATGACATCCTCGTGATGCGAGAAGCGAGGTTCGCGTAGCCTCTGGGCCTCTGAGAGCAATCGGGTTCGGCTTCCACTGCAAAGAAAGACAATGGGGCTTCGTGGCTTCTTCGAGCAGCGTCTTCGTCGGCGGGGGATCATCCCCCCTGGTACGTTTCCTTGGTACCATTGGCCCGCAGGTGGGTTATACTGTCGTCGGGGGACAGGTCTTGGATGGTATTCTGGAAGGGGAGTCCATGAGGATCCCGCGGTCTTCCTGAGCGGATCCGGAGACAGCCGCTGGTTGAGCCCCGGGCGACCGCGTCTGTGGATTCGGCTCTTGGTTCATTTCCCGGCATCGAGGAAGGGAGGAAGCCATGGAAGCCCAGGGGAAACGCATCGGGGAAAGGGGGCCAGCGGATCGGCCGCTGTACCACCAGGACTTCTTTCGAACCTTTCGCGAGATCATGAAGCGCGTATCCACGGCCAGACGCTCCATGGATGTGCTCCACGACATCACCGAGGCAGTGGCGCGTTCCATGGGGGTGAAGGGGAGCTCTCTCTTCCTCCTGGACCGCAGGAGGAGGGTGCTCGAGGTCGTATCCTCCCATGGGCTCAGCCCGCGCTATCTGAAAAAAGGGCCTGTCCTGGCGGACCGAAGCATCAAGGAGTGTCTCGAGGGCATGAGCGTCTGTGTGGACGACGTCTCCACAGACCCTCGGATCCAGTATCCGGAGGAGGCGGGCCAGGAGGGGATTCGCTCCATCCTGTCGGCGCCTGTCATCTTCAAGAGGAGGGTCATCGGGGTGCTGAGGGTTTACACCTCTGTACCTACCGAGTTCAGTATGCAGGACGTGGAGTTCGTGGAGGGGCTCGCTGACCTGGCGGCCCTGGTGATCGAGTACAACAGGCTCGTCCTGGGTGCCAAGCACAGTTTGGAGGCCTTGAAGCTAAAGGCCGGGTCGCCTGCCAAGTCCAGATGAAAAGGCAGGGGGCCTCATGGTCTTCTCAGTCTAGATCGAACGAAGAGGCCCCCTGCGATGGCCAGAAGGACTATGACGGCAATGTCAGCCTGATGGGAGTACGTCTGCACCAGGTGCCAGTGTTCCCTGAGTTTCATACCGCAAAGGAGCAGAAATGCGTTCCAGATCGTCGCTCCCACGAGGGTTGCGCCCGTGAAGGGAGCAAGGGGCATACGACCGATGCCGGCAGGTATGGAAATGAGGTGGCGGACCACTGGGATGAACCTGGCCACGAAGACAGTCAAGATCGCGCCCCGCCGGTAGAAGAAATCCTCTGTCAAATCGAGGTCATGTTGACTCAGCAAGAGGTATCTCCCCACCTTCATCACAAGGGGCCTGCCTCCGCGGTATCCGATAAGGTACGAGATGAGTGACCCAAGGATGGAACCGAGGCTTGTGGCAGCGATGGCCGTCCAAATATCCCACTTGCCATCCGCCACGAGAAACCCCACGAAGGGCATGACAGCCTCGCTGGGGACAGGGGCGATCATGCTCTCCAGTGCCATGAGGAATGCGGCGCCAGCGTATCCGGCGCTGTCCATGCAGCGCACCGCGAAGCTAGAGATGGTCTCGGTTAGCAAAGTCCCTCTCCCGGCTGTTCCCCCGGCTCGGTGTCTCTTCCTGTGCACCGCTGGAAAAAGGGGGGCATCCCCTAAACGATAACATCGTGGACTGGCATCTGTCGATGGGATGTGGGGACATCCCTTGCCCCTGTTCGTGAAGAGAGGGAAAGGGGCCTCCCCAAGACCTGTCAAGGGACGGATCGGTCGATGGGAAACCTCGTGTTGTCGTTGGTGTTGAATTCGGAGCCGAGTTGGGGTACGGTTGGCATCTCCGAACGAGTCGGCGTTGAGAGGGGGAGGCATGCTCTTCCTGAAGTCGGTCCTGGATATCGTCATCCTGATCCTTCTCGTCAGGCTCTTGATTCGCCCCAACGAGGCCTTCTTCCATCCGGTCTACCGGTTGCTCTACCGCCTCACCGATCCCCTGCTCCTCCCGGCCAGGTATGTCACGAGGACAGCGGTCCAGGGCATCGTCCTGACCGTCGTCGCTGCGGCTGTATTGCGGGGGGGGCTCTACGTCGCCATGGAGGACCGAAGCCTGGCTTCAGGGGTGAACATGAGCCTTCAGGAGCTCTTGGGACTCCTGTTCCAGGGGTATATGGTCGTGTGGGTCATGGCCGCGGTGGGTGGAAGGGGCTATGGTTCTTTCCTCATCCACGTCATGGCCAGGGCCCTCATACCGGTGGATGCAGCCCTACGTCTGGTCGGCATACGCAAAGGTGGTTTCCTCCCAGGGTCCTTCGTGTTGTTGTGGATCGCGTATGCCTTCGCCAGCCTCGTATCCTATTCCTTTCTCGAGGTGCAAGACTTTCCATCGCCCTCCTTGCTGGCGAGGGGGCTGGCCCAAGGCCTGCTCCTCTTCATATCCCTCTTCCCTTTCCCAGGCTTCTTTTCCCTGATCATCATCTCAGCGGCCCTCCTCTCCTGGGTCAGCCCAGACCGCGCGAACCCGATAGTGCAGGCCATATACGGGATATCAGAGCCGCTGTTGATCCCGTTTCGTCGGATCGTGCCGCACTTGGGCGGGCTGGACGTATCTCCCATCTTGGCCCTGCTGGCGTTTCAGATCCTGGGTGGCGTGGCGCAGCAACTGGTTTTGGGTGTCCTGAGGGCCGTGCAATAACATCATACAGAGACAAGGAGACGTCTTTGGAGCACGCAGATCGAAGAGAAAGGGAATGGCCCATGAAGTACAGAGGATTCGAGGCGGAAAGGCTGGATCAGTCCGAGATCGACCGGCTTCGGGGTCTCGCGCTCTTGTGCCGAGGGGATATCCTGAAGATGACCACCCTTGCCGGTTCCGGGCACCCCGGGGGCTCCATGTCTTCCATAGACATCTATGTCACACTGTATTCCTACGCCAGGGTGGACCCAGGTGCACCGCTTGATCCAGGCAGAGATCGGGTGGTGATAAGTCATGGCCACACCTCCCCCGGGGTCTACGCCGCCTTGGGTCGGCTAGGCTTCTTCGACATAAGAGAAGCCATTTCTAGCTTCCGGCAGGCAGGAAGCGCCTTCGAGGGGCATGTGGAACGCTGTGTACCCGGAGTGGAGTGGAGTACAGGCAACCTGGGTCAGGGCCTCTCGGCCGGTTGTGGGTTCGCATTGGCCGCCCGGCTCCTCGGTATGCCGTTTCACGTCTTTGTGGTTATGGGCGACGGGGAACAGCAAAAGGGGCAGGTGGTGGAGGCCAGGCGTTTCGCCAGGAAATACGAGCTGGAAAATCTGACAGTGATCGTCGACAGGAACCGGTTGCAGATCAGCGGGGACACCCAGGAGATCATGCCCCAGGATCTGGTTTCGGAGTACAGGGCAACGGGATGGGAGGTACTGGAGATCGACGGTCACGATTTCCAGCAGATCTACACTGCCCTGCACGCAGCGGTTCACGAGCTCAAGGGACCGACAGGTATCATCGCCTACACACATATGGGAAACGGTGTCTCCTTCATGAGGGACAGATACGAGTACCATGGCGCCCCTTTGCCCTACGAGCGGTTCAGGGCGGCCATGGAGGAACTCGGCCTGGAAGACGACCTGGAGGACTATCGTCGGCAGAGGTCGTCCAAGAGACCCCGCCACGTGCATCTGCCCCCTTCTCCCGTCATCCGTGTGAGGGTCGGGGAGCCCATTTCATATGCTCCAGAGGCCAAGATGGACAACCGCTCGGCATGGGGGAGGGCCCTGGAAGGCTTGGCCCGCGAGAACAAGGGGTGTCCCAGCTCCTCTCCCATCGCGGTCTTCGATTGCGACCTGGCCACCTCGGTCAAGACCGACGGCTTCGCCAAGGTCCTCCCCGAAAACTTCTTTCAGTGCGGGATCCAGGAGCATCACACCGCCACCATGGCCGGCGCCCTCTCGACACAGGGGGTCCTCACCTTCTTTTCGGATTTCAGCATCTTCGCTGTGGCCGAGGCTTACAACCAGCAGAGGATCAACGACCTCAATCTCTCCCATCTGAAGCTGGTTTGCACCCACGCTGGGATCGATATCGGAGAGGATGGCAAGACGCATCAGTGCATCGATTATCTGGGGCTCTTGAACAACCTATTCGGTTTCAAGGTCATCATCCCGGCCGATCCCAACCAGACCGACAGGGTGATCAGGTTCATCGCGCAGGAGCCAGGGAACTTCTTCGTCGGGATGGGACGTTCGAGGGCTCCGGTGATAACCAGAGAAACAGGAGAGCCGTTTTTCGGGCCTGATTACAGGTTCTGCTACGGGGAATCGGATCTGATAAGGGAAGGCCACCAAGCCACCATCATGACCATGGGGGCCATGGTGCATCGAGCCGTCGAGGCGTGGTCGAGGCTAAGAGACAGGGGGGTGGAGGTGAGCGTCGTGAATGTCCCATGCCCCAAGGATATCTCGCGAGAGACGCTGTGTGAGGCGGCCAAGCCCGGTCTCATAATCACCTACGAGGACCACCACGTGCTGACGGGGTTGGGCAGCAATGTGGCCAACGCCTTGTGCGAGTTGGGCATCCAAACGCGTCTCGTCAAACTGGGGATTCGAGCCTATGCCAGCTCCGGGACGCCTCAGGACCTGTACGAGGAGGCAGGGCTGAGCGTGGGGCAACTGGTGGAGACCGTCCTGAAAGAGGTAGGAAAGCTGTAGACGTGGCGAGGGCGCATCCATGCGCGCCCCCGCCACGAAACGGGCCGCTGCTGCTGGCTGCTCATGTCAGTTGGCTTGGATGGCCAGGGTGTATCGCCCGGTGTCGGCAGCGCCCGAGAACACCTCCGCGACCAGAAGGGTCCCTGTGGGCAAGCCCGTGAAGACATAATGGGCGCTGTCATCATTCAGGACTTCCTCATCCGGTGTGTAAACGGCCCCTGCTGCATCGAAGTCGCGGAGCTGGACCCTCGGCTCTCGCAGTTCGCCCGCGGTCGCTGTGATGTCCACGACCAACTGGGTGGCCCCGAACTCCAGGCGGAAGACGTACTCACTGGGGTTTGTAAAGACGCGCAGGTTCCCCCTATTGGTCCATGTGTCAGCCTTCTTGAAGATGCGGGCGATGGCGTCGATATTGTCGCAAAGGGGAGGGTCTCCAGGAGGTATGGTTACCCCGAAGTATCTCGTGGCATTGCAGTACGGCTCCCGTGTGAAGATCCCGCGGTCGGCGAATACGGGGTAACAACTGAAGAATAGGTCCTCTGATCCTGTCTTGTCCAGGCTCATGGACAGGAAGGCCCGGGCCCAGTCGGCGAAGTCGATGTCATCCGTGTGGTGGCCGCCAGAGTTCAGGAGATAGGACCTGTTGGTCAGATAGATGTAACGATTGGCCCTGGACTGGAGGACGTCTCCGAGATCCCAAAGGAACTGGCCCCATATCTCCCCTGTGTAGTGTTCCTCAGGAAATCCTGTGGCCGGGTCGTCCACGTCGTCGGGGTACACTCGCTGGCCCCTGGCCGATCCCGAGAGGTCCCTGGGCAGATCGATATGAGTGCCGTCATCCAGGACTTCCCCCATGAGGGGGCTGTTGCGCATCGTGCAGGACCAGTAGTCCGCATCACCCTCGGCCATGGCCCTTGGATAGTGATCGAGATCCGAGTCGAAAGGGAACCCCAGGGAATCCTGCATCATGTGTGCGTATTCGTGATAGATCACCCCAGGGTCCAGAGAGAAGTCAGGGTTGTTCCAAGCAAGGCCAGGCACGTCCAGACAGTCATCCTCGTCGGAGAAGAGGAAGGTGCCGCCGCCCATGTAGTAGGCGTTGCAATCGCCAGGCAGGCTGGCGTTGACGCCTGCGATGGGGATCATCCCGTCGTTGAGATACTGGACCTTCAGTCCCCTTTCCACGATGTCCCTCCACCAGTCGTGGGCCAGGTTGAAGTGGTAGTACGCGTTGACCTCGGCGAACTGGGCCGGGAAGTTGACGGGATCGAAGAGGAACTTGCGGTTCTTGGCGTATGCGAGGCTCGGATCCCACGTCGAGGTCCCGACGAAGATGAACGACCCAGCGAGGTGCCCTATCCAGTCCTCGTCGATGCGCTTGACCTTGGCGTTGGACAGCAGGTTGTCCAGGCTCGTGCGCCTGTAATTGCCTGAGGCGGCGTCTGCGTTGGTCCTATAGACATACCCCTGCCCCTTCTTGCCGGGTTTGGCAGAGAGGATAGCGTTGTACTGTTTCAGGACCAGACCGGTGTCCGCGTCCAGGTAGGTGACCCAGTTACCCGCCGGTCTGCGGGTCGGGACCCTCACCTTCCATGCGTACCTGTGCCTCCCGTCCAGACGGGCTATGACCAACTCCCCCGATGGGTCACCCAGTATGGCCCCCTCTCCCAAGCTCAGACGAAGCCCGGCCAAGGCGGCCCCTATGGCCTGCTGGCGCGTTACCGAATGCTGGTTGGCCGGGACCAGGTCAGGGACAGAGTTGTTCTGAAGCATGGTTACCGAGCCCTCGGGGGTCATATGGACCAACAACTCTGCCCCCTCCACGGGCACACCCCGAAACCTCTGCCGCAGCCGCACGTGGCGCTTTCCCTCGAGTTCATTCACATCACGCACCTCTACATCGTCTTGGTGGCCGAGACCCAGGATCCCCTTGACCTCCGAGAGGAAGGAAATGGCCGCCGCACCAGGGTCCGAGCCATAGGGCGATGTACCTGGGCCCCTGAGCGTCTTGACCCTCCCCGAGGACATGGACATGAGGGCCTTCCATTCGGGTCCTGTGGACCGAGAGAGCCCGATGCCCGACCTGGAATGCAAGATCTCAACAGGGATCTCTTCTTCGCCCACGATGACGAAGGAATCCGGTGCGGTCGATCCCGCCGCCCCCACCTGCCCTGCAGAGGCCCAAGACAAGGCCAGGAACACGAGGAAACCCACCCGCCAATCAAGCCTCCTCACCATGACCCCCTCCTCTCTTAAGTATCTTTTAAGATCTCGGTACCTAAGGTGCTATAATCCTTATCACCGATTCGGCGGGTCGTCAACGAAAAAATACCTTCCCGGGCAATGTCTCACCTTTTGGGGGCCCGGGGGAATGCCGAGCGCGATGGGGCGATCGCGAAGGCCTGAAGCAAACGGACATGATGCCGCACCTGCAACTCAGGCGTTGCGACAAGACGATCTTGTTCCAAAGGGTCTGGAGGGGCTCACGAGCCCGGTACCGGTGCCCGGTGGTATTCCTGAAGGGTCCTGACCTCCACTGCCTTCTTGAGGAGGGCCTCGATGGCGTTGACAGTGGCTGAGGCCCCGCTCACCGTGGTCACGATGGGGATGTTGAAGGCCACGGCAGTGCTACGTATGGCCACCTCGTCGCTGCGTGGCGTCCGCCCTGCGGCTGGGGTGTTGATGATGAGTTGGATCTGCCTGTTCTTGATAAGGTCCACGACATTGGGGCGACCTTCAGAGACCTTGCGGACCTTTGTGACCTCTATGTCATTGCGGATCAGGGCGTTGGCGGTCCCTTCGGTTGCGACTATGTCGAAGCCCAGGTCCACGAGCCTCTTGACTATGTACAGGATATTGCGTTTGTCCTTGTTCTTGACGCTGACGAAGACCGTGCCCGACATGGGTAGGGAGAGGTCAGCGGCCAACTGAGACTTGGCGAAGGCCATGCCGAAGGTCGTATCGATCCCCATGACCTCTCCAGTGGATTTCATCTCCGGGCCAAGGATAGTGTCCACCCCATGGAACCGTTTGAAGGGGAAGACCGACTCCTTCACCGCCAGGTGGTGCACCGTGACCTCCCTCGTGATCCCCAGATCCTTGAGTGTCTTTCCCAGCATCAGTTTGGTGGCCACCTTGGCCCACGGGATCCCAGTGGCCTTGCTCACGAAAGGGACGGTCCTAGAGGCCCTGGGGTTCACCTCAAGGACGTAGACCACGTCGTTCTTCACCGCGTACTGGATGTTCATGAGGCCTATCACCTGGAGTTCCCTGGCCAGGGCGTGGGTGTTGTGCCTGATGGCAGCCAAGACAGCCTCGTTTAGCGTTATGGGGGGGAGCACGCAAGCGCTGTCACCGGAATGGATGCCCGCCTCTTCCACGTGCTCCATTATGCCAGCGATCACCACGTCCTTGCCGTCCGAGACCGCATCGACGTCTACCTCGATGGCATCCTCCAAGTACTTGTCTATGAGGATCGGGTGGTCCGGAGAGGCCTCCACGGCCAAGGAGACAAATGCCTCCAGATCGCGTTCGTGATACACGATCTCCATTGCCCTTCCACCCAACACAAAGGAGGGGCGCACCACCACAGGATAGCCGATCTCTGCAGCGACGGCCTTGGCCTCGGCTATGGACGTTGCGGTGCCGTTTTCGGGCTGAACCAAGTCCAGCTTCCGAAGTAGCCCCTGGAATCGCCGCCGGTCCTCCGCCCGGTCGATGCTATCCGAGGAGGTCCCCAGGAGCCTCACCCCAGCCTCCTGTAACTGTGTGGCCAGGTTCAGTGGGGTCTGACCACCGAACTGCACGATCACGCCCAAGGGTCGTTCCTTCTCGACGATGGCAAGGACGTCCTCGCGGGTCAGGGGCTCGAAGTAAAGGCGGTCAGAGGTATCGTAATCCGTGCTCACCGTCTCAGGATTGGAATTGACCATGATGCTTTCGTACCCCTCCTCCCTCAACGCGAAGGAGGCGTGGCAACAGCAGTAGTCGAACTCGATGCCTTGGCCGATACGGTTCGGGCCGCCCCCCAGGATCATGACCTTGGGTCGTTGCGAGGGTCGGCTTTCGTCCACCATGTCGTAAGAGGAATAGTAGTAAGGGGTGTAGGCCTCGAACTCGGCCGCGCACGTGTCCACCAGTTTGAAGGCTGGGACCACGCCCAAGGCCTTCCTCAACTGCCTGACGGCCTCCTCCTCCGTGTTCCACATGTGAGCTAGCTGGATGTCTGAGAAACCGTAAGACTTGGCCTTCCACAAGAGGGCCTTGGGGACCCGCTCGATCAATCCCGGGAGGGAGGGCCGCGGCGTCTCCGGTCCAGTGTCATCCGTGAGGCGCAGGGCCTTGAGTTCTTCCTCGAGCTGGACGATCTGCCTGATGTGGTGCAGGAACCATGGGTCTATGTGCGTCAACCCGTGGACCTCCGCTACATCCAATCCCTCGAGAAAGGCCAGCCGGATGAAGAAAATCCTGAGGGCATTGGGGACCCGAAGTCTATCCCGTATCATCTCCAGGAGCTCCTCCCGTGCCTGGGGGGGGTCAGGTCGAGGCTTGCGGCCCAAGAGGCTTAGTTGCACAGGTCCCGTGCGTTCCTCTCCGGCCAGGCCTTCCGGTCCCGACCAGGTTAGGTAGTCCTTCCCATCGTTTCCCAGCCCATAGCGGCCGATCTCCAGGGACCTCAGTCCCTTCTGAAGGGCCTCCTTGAAGGTCCTCCCGATGGCCATAATCTCTCCCACCGATTTCATGGAGGTGGTGAGGACAGGATCTGCCCCGGGGAACTTCTCGAAGGTGAAACGGGGGATCTTGACCACAACGTAGTCGATGGTAGGCTCGAAACAGGCCGGCGTCTCCCGTGTGATGTCGTTGGCTATCTCATCGAGCGTATAGCCCACCGCCAGCTTCGCTGCTATCTTCGCAATGGGGAACCCGGTGGCCTTGGAGGCCAAGGCAGAGCTTCTCGAGACCCTCGGATTCATCTCGATGATGACCATTCGTCCGTCCAGCGGGTTCAGGGCGAACTGGATGTTGGAGCCGCCTGTCTCGACCCCGATCTCTCTGATGCACGCGATGGCAGCATCGCGCATCCGTTGGTACTCCTTGTCGGTCAACGTCTGGGCCGGGGCCACGGTTATGCTATCGCCCGTGTGGATACCCATGGGGTCCAGGTTCTCTATGGAACAAATGATCACCACGTTGTCCTTGATGTCCCGCATCACCTCCAGCTCGAACTCCTTCCACCCGATGACCGACTCCTCGATGAGGATCTGTCTTATCATGCTGCAGTCCAGCCCATGAGAGGCCTTGTCCTCCAGTTCCTGCATGTTGTATGCGACCCCGCCGCCGACCCCTCCCAGTGTGAAGGCAGGCCGAATGATGACAGGGAAGCCCACCTCCTCCGCCACCGCCTTGGCCTCTTCCACCGAATGGGCAAGACCGCTGCGAGGGAGATCCAGCCCAATTCTCGACATCGCCTCCCGGAAGAGCTCGCGATTCTCCGCCTTCTGTATGGCCTCGAGGTTGGCCCCTATCATCTCGACACCATATCGGCTCAGGACCCCGGACTCTGCGACACGGACTGCCACGTTCAATGCCGTCTGCCCACCCAGCGTGGGCAAAAGGGCATCGGGCCGTTCGCGCTGGATGACCCTCTCCACCACCTCCGGGGTGATGGGCTCTATATAGGTGCGATGGGCCATCTCGGGGTCCGTCATGATGGTGGCTGGGTTGCTATTCACCAGGATGACCTCGTATCCCTCTTCGCGCAGTGCCTTGCACGCCTGGGTCCCGGAATAGTCGAACTCGCACGCTTGACTGATCACGATTGGTCCAGAGCCGATGATCAAGACCTTGCGGATGTCCGTTCTCTTTGGCATAGAGTTACACCTGTTGGCAGTCTGTCACTGCTGATGAGTCTCGCCATCGAGTCGATGGTTTCGACGTACAACCGGCCACTGGCGATGTACCAGCGCCCTAACCCCTGTTGCTCTCCATCATCCTGACGAACTCCGCGAAGAGATGCATGGCGTCATGAGGCCCCGGAGACGCCTCCGGATGGTACTGTACCGAGAAGATCGGCAGTCCCCTGTGCCTCAAACCTTCAAGGGTCTGGTCGTTTAGGTTCACGTGCGTGAGCTCGACCTCTGCCGGGTTCAGACTGTCCATGTCCACACAGAACCCGTGGTTCTGGGCCGTTATGGCGACCTTTCCGGTCCTGAGCTCCTTCACGGGCTGATTTCCTCCCCGGTGGCCGAACTTCAATTTGAATGTCCTGCCACCCAAGGCGAGGCCGAGTATCTGGTGTCCCAGACAGATGCCGAATATGGGCCTCTTGTCGAGGAGCCTCCTCACCGTATCGATGAGATACGGGACCCCTTCCGGGTCCCCTGGTCCGTTGGAGAGGAAGATCCCCTCGGGGTCCAACTCGAGGACCTCTTCGGCTGTAGCGTTGGCGGGCATCACGGTGACGCTGCAGCCCACTGCGCGAAGCAACCGCAGGATGTTGTACTTGATCCCCCCGTCCAGGGCGACCACACGGAACGGGGGGGCCTCGCCGCGGCCTCCGAGGCCGAGGCTTGCCTTGGCCCATGGCTCGTCACCGAAAAGGAGCCTGCGCTCTTCCCATTGGTAAGGCTCCCGGCACGTGACCTCTTTCACCAGGTCCCTGCCCACGAGACCGGGAGAGGACCTGGCCTTGTCCACCAGGTTTGAGGGGTCCAGGTCCACCGTGGAGATCACCGCCTTCATGGCACCGGCCTGCCGGATGTGCTTGGTGAGGGCTCGTGTGTCGACCCCCTCGATTCCTATGATGCCGTGTCTGGACAGGTACTCTCCGAGCGAACTCTTGGCCCTCCAGTTGCTGTACGCGGGGGAGTACTCCCTCACCACGAATCCCTCTACATGAGGTCTCCAGGACTCCACGTCTTCGTCGTTGACCCCGTAGTTGCCAATGAGGGGATACGTCATGGTGACGATCTGGCCCTTGTATGACGGATCTGTAAGGATCTCCTGGTACCCTGACATGGAGGTATTGAATACCACCTCCCCGTATGCCTCCCCCTCGGCCCCGAAGGATGTCCCCTGGAAATATGTACCGTCCTCCAAGGCGATGACCGCTGGTCTCATCTCCATTTGTGCCTCTCCGTAACCCCTGGCGCCTCGCCCTCATGGAGAAAGAGGATGACGGCGTTGGTATCCGGCCTGGCAGGATCCCCCTCCGCCCTGAGCAAGGTCTCTTCATCCTGGCCAGGGAAGAGGAGCACCTCCAAGACCCACTCCCTCCACCCTTCCTCCCACGAGGGCTCGAGCCTTACAACCGCTTCCAACATGGAATCCCGCACCGAATCCTGGAAGTATGACGCGAGGGCCCTGGCCTTGGCCACAGTCTCGCCAAGGGGTCTCTCCGACCACGTATCCCTTCTGGCCCCATGGAGCAGGTCCGCCAGACGGTCGCAGAATATCCTCCAAGGGAGGAGTCCTGCGAGGACCTCCCGGATCCCCCTGAGGCCCTCCAGATCAGCCGGGGGAAAACGAGGGAGCGTCACTTGCATCAGCCCAGTGGGCCGGAGCGCGCCCTCTTGGGATCCGGCCATACCTTTCTCCAGCAGGTACTCCATAGCGATGCGGCTCTCCGTGAGGAGAAAGGGGAGTGGATCCTCCTTGAAGGCCCTCAGGATCTCCGCCCATGCCCAGAGTCTCTGGGGGATGAGGAATTCGTCCTCTTCCACACTGGGCAAGGGCTCCATCTCCCACCCCATGTCCACGTCTTCTTCCGGGCCGAGACCCATCCCCAGGTGAAGGGCCTTCTCCATATGACCGACCTCAGCAAGGGCCTCCTGGATCTCTCTCCTCTGGCGGTCCAGGTCCTGGGCAAGCTGCAACAGGAGCTGTCCCCTGAGGGTCTCCAACTCGTCAGGGGCCGAGGTGCCCCGCCCATAATTTCTGATCTCCCGAAGGATCTCATGGCTTCGTTCCTCCTCCAGCCACTGTACCCCCCCGTGCTTGAGGTAAGAGAGATAGCCGGAATCCTGATGCATGGCGGCGAGTGTTTCGAACTGGCGGATGAGCCTCCGCGCGCCCGCTGTCTCGAGCCCCACCGAAAGCGGCCTGTGGACCTTCACCCATCCGGCCTCCTCACACTCCTCGGTGAACGGGCCTGAGACCGAGAATGCAGGCTGGAGCAATTCCACGGCTCGGAACAGGCCCAGGAGTCCTTTGAGGAGTGCAGGGCCGAGGTCCACGTACGGGAAAAATAGGACAGGGGGGAGTCCCGTCGATCCTTTCATCCGTCCATCGCTTGTCTTGTAATTGTACATCCTGAGGCCCGGCAGAGCCAAGACCCGCGGATACAGGCCTCCGCTCCCCGGGCCTCACCGTCGCTACGGGCCATCTCCCTCTATTTTAGCACGGTTCCACAGTAGATGGCTAAGAATCCGCTGCATGCTACTCGTACTGCACCATCCGCCAGAAAGGGGGGCCTGAGCTGGATCCGGAAGGTCGTTGTTGGAAGGAGCTAGCTTTTCAGGGGGCTTCTCATGTGTTAGAGTGCCATCATGTCTCTTTGGGATTTACTGAAAGGCTCATCCGATCGCAACGCATCCAGCCCAGAGGGTGGATCCGGACTGCAGATCCTCGACCACCCGCTGGTCCTGTCGTTGGTCTTCTATCCCAGGAGGGATTATGGCCCCCCGTCTCGCGACCCGCGCGTGCAGGAGCATCTGTTCGAGGTGGAGGATGGGGTCTCCTTAGGGTGCAGGTTCTACGTCCATGATCGAGAGGCCCCGGTGCTCATCTATTTCCACGGCAACGGGGAGATAGCCGCAGACTACGACGATCTGGCGCCATTTTACACAGCCAGAGGGATGAACCTCCTGGTGGTCGATTATCGAGGGTACGGGCGAAGCAGCGGGACCCCCACCATCTCTTCCATGATACGGGACGCTCGAAGCGTATTCGTGGCGGCCCGAGAAAGGCTTGCACAAGGCGGCTTCGCAGGGGACATGTGGGTGATGGGCCGCTCCCTCGGAAGCGGTTCCGCCCTGGAGGTGGCCAGGTGTTTCGCTTCGTTCCTCAAGGGGCTCATCATCGAGAGCGGTTTCGCCGATGTGATGGGGCTCCTGGAGAGGATCGGCATCCCTGTCCATCGGCTCTCCGTGCCCAAGGAGATATCCGGATTCAACATCTCGGCAATCCGCGAGGTAAGGCTCCCTACCTTGATCATCCACGGGGAATGGGATCAGATAATCCCTCTCTCTGAAGGTGAGGCCCTCTATGCGGCATCCGGGGCCGCGAAGAAGGAGCTGCTGATCATCCCAAGGGCCGGCCATAACGACTTGTTCTGGGTCGGGATGGAGAGTTACATGGATGCGGTATGTCGGTTCGTTTTCGGTGGAGCCTGAAGGGTGAAGGCGCTGAAGGGGCATCACCGGTGATGCAGATCAGTCAGGTCCAGACGAGGAGGGGATGATGGGGACGTGGATCATCTTGATTCTCCTGTCCGGGTTCGCGCTCTACGTGGCCATTTCCATCCACAGGCCGATGCTCATCGCGGCCACGGCCTTTGCCTTTGCCCTTGGGGTCTTCATGTTGATCATGAGGGTCCTCCTGGCGAGGCGGATACAGAAGGAGACCATGCGACGCTGATGGAGCAATGGGCCTGATGCTTTCTCAATCGCCCCGTCCTGCCGGGTCTCAACGCCCCCTTCGTCTTTGGAGGAACTGCTTGAGCCTCTCCTTGAGCTCCGGGGGGATCTCCTCGGGGCTCAGGGACCTGCATATCTCAGTGGTCTTTCGGTAAGTCTTCAGGAACGACAGGCACGGGGGACAGTCTGCCATGTGGCTGTCGAACTCCCTCTCCTCCTCTGGAGGGAGTTCCCCCTCCAGGTAATCGCAAAGGACATCCACTATGGCCCTGCAACTCTTCAAAGAGGCGGTGTCACCCGGATCCTTCATGGCTCTTCGGCCTTGCGCCCTCCTGGAAGTATGACGACAGTGCCCCCCGCAGGACCAGCCTGGCGCGATGGAGCCTCGATTTCACTGCGGGAAGACTCAATTCCAAGATATCGCATATCTGCTTCAGGGGAAACCCCTCCACGTCCTTCATGACAAGGACGACCCTGAGGTCATCGGGCAATGCCTCGATGGCCTCCTGGATCTTGTGCCTGGCCTCCCGGTTCAAGAGCCGCTCCAATGGCATCTCCGACCAGTCCGCTATCTCCTGGGCGTGCCTACCATCCGGGGTGAAGGAAGGGAGGTACTCCTCTATGGAAACCGTCTCCTTTCTCCTTTGGCGAGAGCGGACCTTGTCCAGACTCGCGTTCACCGCGATCCTGTAGATCCACGTAAGCAGGGAGGAGTTCCCTTGGAATTCCCTCACCTTCTTGAAGATCGATAGGAAGACCTCTTGGGTGACATCCTGGGCCTCCATGGGATCCTGGGTGATGCCGTGGGCCAGCCTATAGACCTGTGGGAGATAGTTCTCCAAGAGCCACTGGTAGGCCTGATCCTCTCCCCTTCGAAGGGAATCGACTAGTTGCTCTTCATGCATGGCCGGCCTTCTGTCCTTCCCTTAATCTTATATGTTAACCCCTTCTCGTCGCCGCATCAACGCCGATGGTTGGCAGGGCCAGATCCAACTCCGGCGCAATCCCGCGGTATGTCACGCGAGGGTGTTTCCTCTCGATTCAGGATCTTCTTTCCATCCCCGCGTGAGCGGGACTCGCCGCAGTATACAGAGTTGGATGTGACCCTGCGATGGGCTAGGTCCTTGGCAGTCCGACCCTGGCAGGTGTCGTCAGGTCGGTTCTCCGCCTCTTGGGTCCGGCCAGAAGAGGTGGCGATGGTGGTGCCATCTGCGGTAGAAGATGTAGAAGTTCGCCCGGCTCCTCCTGAAGCGTTCGTATTCGTCCATTTCCTCCCAGACTGTGTGGGGGTGAAGCCGGACCGGAAGTTGGGGTGTGATCACAGCGCGGTATCCATGACTTCGGATTCGAAAGGAGAAGTCCAGGTCCAGATGCCTGTAGAATCTGAACCGTTCGTCCATCCATCCGACCTCTCGAAGGATGATGCGCGGGAAGGCTAAGCAATAGAGCGCCACGGCGTGTACCTCAGGGCCCTCGGCCTCCTCGAACTCCTGGCAATTCGAGGTGATGAGCCCCTTGAGGCCTGTGAGCCCGACCCCTCTCCGGCCCAAGGTGGCTATCAAAGGACTCAAGACATCCCCGGTGAACTCCACGCTAGTGTCCATTATCAGGACCACGGCCCCGAGTGCCTGTCTTAGGGCGACGTTTCGAGACGCCCCCTCCCCCATGGGGTGATCCGCGTACCACAGGACAGTGTGCGGGTCACCAGCGACCATCTCACCCACTCCCTCCCGTGTCTCATCCTTGGAGCCTGCCTCCACCAATACGATCTGCACCCTGTGACCGGGAGAGTGTTCCCTGATCGAGCAATAGCATCTCCTGAGCTCCCGGAGGTTGTTGTGGGCCACAAGCGAAACGGTCACATCATAAACATCGGGCTCGTGCAAGAGTGATGGGACATCTCGCGAGGATGAGATCTCCTTGCAATGCCCCCTCCATTCGGCCTTGCAACGCCGCAGGATCATGGGACCTCCGCGGAGATCCCGCACCTCGAACCCCTGGGACTCCAACAGATCCCTTGCTGAGTCCGCCTCGGCCAGTCGCCCTTCTCGTCGCAGTGCTTCCCTCCGCCGAAGCCCATCCATGATCGGCTTGGGGATGTCCCTGGAGCGCTCGGGCCATCGCTGGATGTCCAACCCCAGGACCTCATCGAATTCCACGAGCAATCGGGCCCTTTCATCCCTGGAAAGGGAGCTGTCATCCAGCATATCCCACACCGCAGCTAGGGCCTTGGGCAGGGAGAGGTCCGTGCGGATGGCATCCAGGAAACGTCCCCTCCACTTCTCCGCAGCCTCGTTTCTCGGCGGGGGGATCTCCCTCCAGGAAGGGTCTTCGACGTGTCTCCTCAGATGCGACAGCCCACGTTGTGCCGCCCGGAGGGCCTTGAAGGTGAAGTTCAGTCTCGAGCGATAATGGGCGGTCAGGCACAGGTAGCGGAAGGCCAACGGGTCGAATCCCCTGGCCTCGATATCGCGAATGGTGTAGTCGTTCCCCGTGGATTTGGCCATCTTGAGGCCATCGGCCAGGAGGTGCTCACCGTGCACCCAATACCGGACGACCTGATGGCCCACCACGGATTCCGACTGGGCGATCTCGTCCTCGTGATGGGGGAAGATGTTGTCCACCCCGCCTGTATGGATGTCGAAGGCATCGCCTAGATAGTGGAGTGACATGGCGGAGCATTCGATATGCCACCCAGGGAAGCCCTCACCCCACGGGCTGTCCCATTTCATCTCCCGGCCCGGCTCGGCTGCCTTCCACAAGGCGAAGTCCTCAGGATGGCGCTTCAACGGGTCCACCTCCGCTCGTACCCCCCTGAGGAGGGCCTCCGGCGGGTTGCCGGAGAGCCTCCCGTAATCGGGAAAGGTCGATATGTCGAAGTAGACATTGCCCCCTGCCTCGTATGCATGCCCCTTGTCTATCATCTTCTGGATGAGGGCGATGCACTGTGGGATGTGCTCCGTGGCCCTCGGATGGAGGTCTGCCGGGAGGATGTTGATCATGGCCTCGTCGGAGAGAAAGACCTCCGTGTAATGTCGGGCGATCTCTCGGGAGCTCTTCCCCATGGCGCGGGCCGCGGCGATGACCTTGTCCTCACCTCGATCGAGGAGCTCCATCCGCATGTGCCCCACGTCCGTGATGTTCTTGACCTGGAAGACCTCGTACCCCTGATATCGAAAGGCCCTCTTGAGCCAGTCCGCCATGAGGAAGGTGCGGAGGTTCCCGATATGCACATCCCGGTACACGGTGGGGCCGCATGAGTAGATGGTGACTCGGCCGGGCTTCAGCGGCTCGAACTCTTCCACTCGACGGGTCAGGGTATTGAAGAGGCGCACGCAATCCTCGCGGGCAAGGAAGCAACCCCTTTCAAGGCCTGGGCGCTTCCACCTCGGTTGTGCCATCCCACCTGCTGGGTCGTTCGCCGGATGCCTGCATGTAGGCATCCCAGTACCCGGCCGCCAGCTCCGGATCGCTCCCCTTGAGGGCCACAGCCAGGTTGTGGAGGGCCAGAGGGTAGTCAGGCCTCAGGCCCAAGCTCCGCTTCCACATCTCGACCGCTTCGTCCCGCCTGCCCTGGAAGTACAAGGCGTTGCCCAGGTTCAACATGGCCTCAGGATAGTCCGGCCGCTGGGCGAGGGCTTCTAGAAGGAAGTCCACGGCCCTATCCGGTTCTCCCCTTTCCAGATAGGCGTATCCAGCATTGTACCACACCTCAGGGGGAAACTTCCCTTCCTCCAGCACCGGCAATACCCTGTGGGACTGGGTCGACCCCGCCAGCATCAGGGCGATGATCCATACGGCGGGCTTGGGTAGCGAGCGCCTGCTCACCTCCATCGCGGCGTGCGCTGCAAAGAGACACAGAAAGGGCACGGCAGGAAATCTATACCTCTCGGTCACGCTGAAGATGATGAGTACCATGAATTGGGCTGCCGGCACCAGCATGAGAAGCGTGGCGGACTTGGAAGGCATCCTCATGGCCATACCCGCCACCCCTAACGGGATGAGCAGGGCGATGGGAACGAAAAAGAGGCGAAGCGAAGGTGTGAACATTCGCTCTTCAAAGGAGGCGAAGTACATGTCCGAGTGTTCCTTGGCCGAAAGGGCCAGAAGACACTTGCGCCCGAGGAGCGCCACGAATCGCCATGGGTGCTCCCGGATGAAGGAGCATACCTCCCTTCGCCAGTACTCGTCCACTTCCCGGCGAGAGACCGGACGACCTACACGTTCCTCCACGTATCGCCTGATATCGGACCATTGTTCGTCCACGTTTTGGGAGATGCCCAGGACTCGAGTGGCCACCCCCCTGGCCTGCGGGTTGTTGCCCACATAGAGTATCAGGCCGCTGTTGGCTGAGATGAGGACCCACTCGCCTGCCATGAGCCCATTGCGAACGGTGACAGGGGCGATGCAGCATGCGACCCCCACCAGGAAGGCCAGGGTGACACCAAGGGGCCGGCCTCGGTCGTTGCGGCGGGCCAACAAGACCAGGGGCAACCAAGGCAGGAGGGCCAACAAGAAAGTGCGCGTGACGACCGCCATGCCGACGAGGAGACCGGCGATCATGGCCCTCTTCCTTCCCCCGCCCTCGGCAGCCCCTACGAGGAGCCAAAGGCCCATGACGAGCCAGAAGGTGCCAGAGGTCTCGGCTCCGATCTTGCACGCGAAAAACGCACCCATGGGATAGAGGGCCCAGAGGCCGGCCGCAAGGAGTCCCACCTTCTCGCCGAAGACCCTTCTTCCCAAGGCCCAGAGCCCCAAGATGATCCCGAGGTCCATGGCGTTCTGGACCAAATAGACATAGGCGAAATTCACCCCCAGCGACGCATATATCACGCCTAGGAGGTAGGGATAACCTGGGGCCAGATAGAAGAGCCCCCTGCCCAAGAGGTCCCCGTTGGCGATCCTCTGTGCCCATGCGTGATAGCTCGCCGAGTCCGCCACTGGCACATCGAAAAAGGGATCCGACTGCTGGAGTTCACGGAGATACAACAGGCGAAGCAAGGCGGCGATGAAGAAGATGCCGTAGAGGCAAAGTCGTCCTCCGATCCTTCCTTTCTCCTCGGCCATGAGAGGAAAACCCTCGGGGTTCGCCACGTCCGCGACCTGGCATAGTATAGCACCCCCGCCGTCGCCCCCCAACTCGCCCGGATCAGCAATGGACAACCGTCCTCCTTGGGATTAGACTTTACTCCGACGAAGACCCGACGCAGGGGGCCACAAAAGGGGAGTCCCCTGATTGGCGGGTGTTGCTGCCCCTTATCCTCCTCGCCTTGGCCGTTCCCGCCCGGAGGTCCTGAGTTGCCAGAAGGGCGATATGGGGGAGGCGGGCGAGGCACAGGGGCACTTCGGCCCTTCCCAGCAGTCCTTGGAGGAGGTGGGCCCGACAGTCTCCTTCGCGGCGCCCCTGGGGAGGAGTTGAGGGGGGCTGATTGAGGAAGAACAGATCACGGCGGCGAGATGGCCCCATCGAATTCGAGCCCAAGGAGATGATCCTGAGGAGGGCCAGGGGGTACCTGGGGTCCGTGGAGAGGTTCCTGGATAGGCGCGAGCAATCCGTGCCCCTGTTGTTGAAGGCCCTGAGGCTAGGCGAAGGGGACCTGAAGAGGGATATCATGTGGTTCTTGGGCAACTTCGCCAAGGAGGATGTGGTTTGGCCCTTGTACGAGATATTGACCGATCCCTCCGAGGAGGAGCACATCAGGAACCAAGCCGCGATTCAGCTCAGTGCCATCGGCCCCTTTCTCAAGGACCCACATGCCCTACTGGACCGGTTGCTCGAGGACATGGAGAGCCCTGACCCGGATTTGAGGCTTTACGCCACCTTCGCCGCAGGGTGGAAGGGGAATGCACACGCGGCCATACCGATCATCGAGCGTCTTTACGACAGCGATGTCAGGGTCCAGCAAACGGCAGTGAGTGCCCTGGCGAACCTGGAGGACGACAGGATCTTGCACATGCTTTTGGAGAGGCTGGAGCACGGCCCCTTGGCCCAGAAGCGCAGCATCCTGATGAATCTCTGGCGCTTTCAGTCCAAGCGTGAAGAAGTGGCCGCCGTGTACTTGGCCTACCTGGGTCACCAGGACCCGGACCTTCGCCTCGAGGCCCTCGCCCTGTTGGGGAACGTGGCCGATGTTCGGGATCACTTGTCGGCGTATCGACGGTGCCTGCGCGATCATGACGAGAGGATCCGCCTCTTGGCCCTCAGGCGGCTGGGAGAGGAATGCGGAGAGGTCCCGCAAGAGGTGAGGGGGGATGTGGAAGGCATGCTCGATGACCCGGATATGTCGGTCAAGAGGGCGGCCCTGGAGCTCCTGAAGAGGGCACAGGCCCCGGGTTGAAATGACCCCTCACCCTGGCGAGCACCCCGAATGCCCTCACCGCGTCCTCGGGGGTGAAAAAGCATGGTATCCGGTTGCGGCCCAATTCTTCGACGATTCCCTTGGCCTGCCGGTTCTCGGTGATGGATCCCACCATGACCGCCAAGACCGGTTTGCACTGACCGAGGATGATCCGCGCTATGGGTTCGATCCCCTGCCGTGGTGATAGGGCCCCGAAGATCAGGATCACCCCGTCCACCGACTCCTCTTGGAGGAGGATCCTTAGGGCGCTGGAGACCACCTCCGGGTTGGTGGCCGCGGTCCCCGTGAGGTCGACGGGATTCCCCGTGGACGCGATCCGTGGAAGGACCCCCTTGAGCCTCTCTGAGGTCTGCCGACCGAAGTCGGACATCTCAAGCCCTGCCTCCAACGCGGCGTCGGTGGCGGCAACGCCAGGGGCCCCTGGCCCGGTGATGACTGCCAGGCGCCTCCCCCGTGGATAACGTCCTGCCGACAAGGCCACGGTCCAGTCAACGAATTCCTGATATGACCGGGCCTCCACCACCCCTAGCTGGGCCAAGACCCCTTTCATGACGTGGTCGCTCCCGGCCATGGCGCCCGTGTGAGAGGAGGCCGCCAGCCTCCCCCTCCCGGTGCGGCCGGTCCTGAACAGGACCACTGGCTTATGGACCGGCCTCCCCCTCAGCAACTCCATGAAACGAGACGGTCTCCTGATCTGTTCCACGTACAGGGCGATCACGGATGTCTCTGGATGAAGCAGGACATAGTGAAGGTAATCGCACAGGTCCAGATCAGCCTCGTTGCCGGAGGAGACGAGGATCGACAGGCCAAGCCCACGTTCGCGACAGCGAAAACAGACGGTCTCGCACATGGAGCCGCTTTGGGAGATGACGGCTATACCCCCTGGGGGTGAACCCCCCATCTCCCTGGAAAACGTCGCGTTCAGAGAGGCCGCGGTGTTGATGAGCCCCATGCTGTTGGGCCCCACCACTCTGAGACCATGGGCCCGTGCAGCCTCCACAAGCAGCTCCTGAGCCTTCCTTCCCTCTTCACCGATCTCTGCGAACCCGCCTGCAGTGACGACGACCCCGGCCATCCCTAGGCCCTGGCAATCCCTCAGGGCAGGCATGGCCACCTGAGAAGGGATGGCGAGGATCCCCAGGTCTACCAGGCCCGAGATGGCCCTGAGATCATCTCGAACCCTCAGCCCTAGGATTTCCCCTCCCCTCGGGTTGACCGGGAAGATCCGGCCGGGATAACCGCCCTTGAGGAGCGACTCCACGAACCAGTATCCGAGGCTGTTCTCCCTTGAGGAGGCCCCGATAACCGCCACGCCACGGGGATTGAGGATCCGGTGCAGGGCGTCGAAGGCCTTGTCGGAGGGGGCCGTCTGCATTGTGCCTAGCGCGATCGATGAGTGTCCGGGTCTCAGCCCCATGGTGAATCCCAGCCGCGCGCGTTGTCAAGTCTTCGAGGGGACTTCCTGGCACCCGGCGAGTTGCGCCTCGCCGGGGGGCCTGTGTCCGTCAACCCCGCGTCTCGCGCGATGAGTCGCCGGGCACACATGGGAGGTGGGGCAGGGAGGGAAGGCCAGCCAAGGCGAGGCCTCAGCTTCGGCAAAGGGCGCCCATCCCCCCCTCCCGAGCTCAGCATTGAAACGATGGGACATGGGCCTTCCCACGGCACAGAGATGATACTCATGCCTTACGACCCATTGCATTTTCCCGGGGGATCGAGTATAGAACTGGCCCCATGGATCACATCGCAGCCATAGGGTTCGATCTGTTCGACACGCTGGTCACCCTACACCCCCAGACCCTCCAGGAGGCCATGGGCATCCTCATCCAAAGCCTTCGGCGAGGTGGTCTGCAAGTAGAGGCGGAGCAGTTCAGAAAGGCGTATAGGGAGGCCGCCACGCTGTCCTTGGAGCAGGCCAGGCTGAGCGGCATAGAGACGCACAACCGATTCTGGATCAGGGATGCCCTCCAGAGTCTTGGGGAAGATGTGTCGGAGGAGGATCCTCGCATAGGGCAGGGCGTTGACGCCTATTTCTCGGCCTTCTATTCCAACTGCCGCTTGATCCCCGGGACCTTGGAGATGCTAGGCGCGTTGAAGAAGGCGAGGTATCGCCTCGGACTGTTATCCAACCTCACGCACGCCCCAGCGGGCAGGGAGATCCTGAGGCGCATGGGGCTCAGGCCCTTTTTCGATGTGGTCCTGATATCAGGAGAACTGGGCTACAGAAAGCCCCATCCCCTAGCCTTCGAGAGGCTCGTGGCATCCCTCGGGGTCCCCAGGGAGGAGATGCTCTACGTGGGCGACGACCCTGAATGCGACGTAGACGGCGCCATGAGGGCTGGTATCAGACCTGTGTGGACCACCTACACCAGGGACCACAACGTGCGCTTCGTCCCGAGTCTGGTGTCAGGAGACGTGAGCAGCCCAGGGACGGCTGTGCCCAGGGTCTCGGGGTGGGGGGAGCTGTTTCGTCTCCTGCGGTGGGAAGGGTTCGCCGAAGGGATCGAAAGGTCATGAACCGATTCCCTTGCCCCAGTCCATGCACTTCCTCATGGCCCTGGCAGCGGCAGAGAAGGAGTAGTAGACAGGGAGACCTGCCTCGACGCATCTCTCTATCACCGGGAAGACCTCCTCGTTGATGCGGGGCGACACGATGAACTCGGTGACGATGGCCATGGGCTTGGAGATGACCTGGCTCGCCCTTATCAGGGCCTCGGTCATCTGGAGCATGGGCTCAGTCTGGCTCGGGGGAGACAGGCCGAGCCTGAGAAACCCGACCATGAAGTCGATCTGGTCCCATGCGGCCATGAGTCGACAGGTCCGGATCAGGTCTTCAGGTCGGGGAGACAGTATGTTTCCCGCGGCCGGGGTGAACCCCCGGATCGCTCCCCTTATCTCCTCTGGGAGGCCGGGGACGCAGAAGCCGTTGGCCTCGAAGGCGTCGGCGATCAGCACACTGGAGCCTCCTCCTATGCCGATGAGGCCCACATTGCGGCCAGCGCACGGCCTCATGAACTGGAGCGTCACCAGGACATCTGCCATCTCGTCCAGGGAGCGCACCCTGATGACCCCCATCTGTCTGCAAAGGGAATCCCATGTTGTCTCGGAACCCGCAAGGGCCCCGGTATGGCCTGCTGCCGCACGGCTTCCCCCTTGGGTGACGCCCCCCTTCAACAAGATGAGCGGCTTTTCCCTGGGTAGCCCCTCCACGGCCTTGCGAAACCTCCCTCCGTCCTTTACCCCCTCGACGTACATGGAGATCATGCGCGTGTCCGGATCCGTGGCCAAGTACTGGAGCAGATCGCTTTCGTCCAGGTCGCACGCGTTGCCGTAACTGACGGCCTTGCTGAAACGAACCCCCCTCCACTTGGTCTGCCTCACCAGGTTGTTCACATTCCCTCCGCTCTGGCTGAGGAAGGCCACAGGACCGGGCTCGAGCGGGAAATCCGCATCGAAGCTCAGGCGACTCTTGGGGCAATAGACTCCCATGCAGTTGGGGCCCAGCACCCTCACGCCCGTCTCCCTGACGGCCTGGAGCAATTCGGCTTCCAATCTGTTCCCCTCTTCCTCCCCTGTCTCGGAGAACCCAGCAGTGCAGAAGTGCACGCAGCCAACCCCCTTGGAGGCGCATTGCCGGACGAGGCTAGGTGCCACACGGGCCGGCACCGTCCCTATGACATAATCCACCGGGTTGGGGAGGTCCATGAGACTCCGGTAGACCTTCATGCCCCTTATCTCCCCACCCTTGGGGTTCACCAGATAGATGGGTCTCTGAAACCCTGAGGCGAGCAGTGCATCCAGAAAGGTCCTGGTCCAGTGTCGGGGCTGCGACAAGGTGATCCCCACCAGTGCCACTGATCGAGGGTCGAAGACGCGATCCAGGCGATGATCAGAGGAAAGCATTCTATGGTCTCTTTCCCTCCTCGGGGTCGGTGCAGGGCGCGAATCCACCCGTGGCGGTTTTCCACCTCAGGGATGCTAACAGCTCTGGACAGGCGGGTCAACGAAAGGGATCCCCCTTGTAGGCTGGACGTTGTCCCGGTGGAGCCCGCGAGGTTAAAATGTCCTTGCCCCCTCGGCTTGGACTCGCGAGGGAGGGGGCAGGGACCAAAGACGTGCCGAGAAGACCCAAGGACCGCTGCGCCATCGTCATGGAGTTGAACGATGCGGGACTTGCCGAGAGGAGTCCCGAGGGCTTGGGGGCAGGAGAAGGCCCGGGTGAGGAGCGCACATGCTCGGTATCTCCACATGCTGGTGGCAAGACAGGATGCCAGGGGGAGGGGATATCATTTCCCAAGCCTTGGCCATGGGGTTCGCCGGCCTGGAGCTGGACTACAGGATCACTCGGCCCGCGTACGAGCGGATGAAGAGGGCATGGAAGCGATCGCTCCCGGTGCTGAGCGTTCACAACATCTTCCCGGTCCCCGAGGAGCCTGGCATAGAGCCGGGGATAGCGGACCATTTCCTCCTCTCCTCCTTGGACCCGGAGGAGCGCGCCTTGGCTGTCAAGTACGCTGTCGGTAGCATCCAGGAGGCCCATGAGGTGGAGGCGAGGGCCGTGGTCTTTCATCTCGGCAAGGTGGACATGGAGGATCCGACACCAAGGCTCGTGGGGTTCTACGAGTCAGGCAAGGGGATGGAGACGGAGGAGATCCGAGCATTCGTGGAGGGACAGAGGAGGACCCGAAGGGAGAAACGGCAGAAGAACCTGGACGCTGTCCTCTTCAGCCTGGACAGGCTCAACAAGGAGGCTGAGAAGTACGGGGTCCTCTTGGGCGTGGAGAACAGATATCACTTCCATGAGATCCCCGATCCAGAGGAGATCGGCCTGATACTCGATCTCTTCAGGGGCGGCTCGCTGAGATACTGGCATGACATTGGCCATGCCTCGGTCCTGGAGACCCTTGGGGTGCTCAAGCAGAAGGAGCTGTTGAGGAAGTATCAGCATGAGATGATCGGAATACACATCCACGACGCCAAGGGGATAGAGGATCATCTGGCGCCAGGTGAGGGCGAGGTGGACTTCGGGGAGATCTCCTCCTTCCTCACACAGGGGCAAATCAAGGTCTTGGAGGTTCACCCCAAGGTGGATGAGGGGAGGCTGCGGGAGGGGGTCTCGGTATTGGGGCAGGCTGGGATCTCGTGAGGGCAAGTGGAGGCCGCGGGCGCTCAGAAGGGGCCTCCGCAAGCCGTCTCGAGAGGCACCATCGCCCGTGACCCTCTGACGCAATGCGCAAGGGTATGGTGGGGGCCCGAGAGAGGGGCCCTGAGAAAGGAGGGGTCGAGTGGAGCGCGAGATCAGCGAGGGGGAGTTGGCCGGGTGCAACGGGGGCGATGGAAAGCCCGTGTGGGTGGCAGTGGATGGGAAGGTCTACGATCTCTCCCAGAGCAGGCTCTGGGCCACTGGCACTCACATGAAGCGTCATGCCTCGGGTCGTGATCTCAGCGCTGAGCTCAGCGCCGCGCCACACGGCAAAGAGGTCTTCTCGAGAGAGGTCGTCAAGGAGGTGGGGACATTTGTCAAGGAGAAGCAGGCTCCGGCCCCTGACTTCTTGGAGCGGCTCTTCCTGCGATATCCCATCCTCAGGCGCCATCCCCATCCCATGATGGTCCACTTCCCCATGGCCTATTGCATAGCCGCGGCCCTCTTCATGACCCTGGGGCTGTTGTTCCCTCGAGTGGGGTTATTCGAGGAGATGGCCTTCGCCATGGTCATCATGGCTGCCCTCTTCACGCCCCTGGCCATCGTGACAGGATTGGTCACCTGGAGGGTCAATTATGCCGGGCGGAGGATCCATCAGGTCACCCGAAAGCTCCAGTTCGCCATCCTCATGGCCCTGGCGGAGATCCTATGCCTTGCCATCAGGATGGGAGGCCCTGTGCGCGAGGGCGCTATGGAGGTTATCTACTTCGGTCTCGTCTTGTTCATGGCCCTCGATGCGGCGATCCTTGGATACTACGGAGGTCAGCTGACCTTTCCGTACGAGCGGCCGCGCTGAACCCCTTCCCCATCAATGCAGGGCCCTGATGCCGCCCAGGAAGACGTCCCCCCATGGCAGCCTCATGCGGCCGAGATGCCCCCTCGGGGGTGGGGATCGGCGTTCATCATGGGTGGATTGGCCTCAGCGCCCTTCCCTCGGACCCTCATGGAGGAGCGGGATGAGCCATGAGAGGCCTATCTCGGCCAATTTGCCACGGGTGGGCCTGCCCGAGGAGTCCCACCCCATCCCTTCGTAATAGATATGGATGGCCTCCCGGAAGGCCTCTGGGTCTATCTTGGCCCCTTGGAGAGGGCCGCTGGGCAAGGGCTCGTAGAGCCTTCGGAAGAGACGGTCCTCCTCCTGTCCGATGCCCTCCCGGATGTTGAAGACCCTGGCCATGTGTACGGCCCTCTCTCCAACCCTGAGGAGCTCCCACAGGTCCATGTCCCATCCGGTGATGGCCTGTACCGCCTCCACCAGGCGGGGGAAGGTCATGGCGTAGACGGGGCCTGCCACGAAGTTGCACACCCCCAGGGAGTTGTACAGGCTCCATACCCGCTGAAGGGTGATGAAGGCAGAGACCTTCTCAGGCCCTGTGGAGAGCGGGTCTATGGGTTCCAGGATGCCCAGGGAGGAGCAGCGCTCGAGCATGGGGCCAGGGGACTGAAAAGGCGTCTCATGGGGCGCCTCGATGTGGTCAGCGCCTGTTGGGGAGAGGGCGTAACTGAGGCCGACACCGGTCTTTCCCCTGGGGTCGTGCATGGGGATCTCCAGGCCCTTGATGTGAAAGGCCAGTCCCTCGGCACCCCTCCCTATCTGTCTCGCCGCGTGCCTGAGTCCCTGGGACAGGATATCCCCTAGCCCCCTGCGGTTACCGATCTCCTCTATGAGCCACAGCATGGCCTGGGCGTCCCCGAAACGGATGGCCCTCCCACAGGTGTCCCCATCGGTCAAGATCCCTTCCTCGTAGCACTCCATGGCAAAGGCTATGGCCGCTCCCACCGAGATGGTATCCATGCCCATTCGGTTGCAAAGCTCGTGGCCCTTGGCTATGGCCCTGAGATCATCCACCATGCAGAGGGAACCGAGGGAGGCGATGGTCTCGTACTCGGGCCCGCCGTACCTCGGGTCCACCCAGTAGGGCTCGCCCACGGCCACGACCCTCTTGCATCGAACGGCGCACATGTAACAGCTTTCCTCCCTCTGCAGTATGGTCTCCCGCATGGCCACCCCGCTTATCTTGTTGGCGCCTTCGAAGACCCCCTCTCTGAAATTGCGGGTCGGGAGGATACCTGACTTGTTGAGTCCTGGGACCAGGGCGGCGGTCCCGTACTGCCGCCACTGGACGTTGGGGCCGTGCCTTCGAATGCACTGGTTGTGCCAGCGGGCCACCTCCTTCACCCGAGCAGGGTTTGCAAAGGTCAGGTTGCTCCTCCTGCCCCGGACCGCGATGGCCTTGAGCCCCTTGGAACCGAGCACGGCGCCCATGCCGGTCCTGCCGTTGGCATGTCGAAGCTCATTGATCACGTTGGCAAAGAGCACAAGCCGCTCCCCAGCTGGCCCGATGGACGCTATACGAATCCTGGGATCTCCGAGCTCCTCGATGATCCTGTCCCTCGTCGCGCCGTTGTCGAGCCCCCAGATGTGAGAGGCGTCGCGCAGCTCGGCCCGCCCGTCGCAGATCCATAGGTACACGGGACGTTCCGAGCGCCCCCTGATGATCAACGCATCGTATCCTGCGAACTTCAGCTCCGGTCCCCAGAAGCCTCCGGCCTCCGACTCCCCGAAGGCCCCGGTCAGAGGGGACCGGGCCGCCACAGTATAACGGCTGAAACCGGATATGGGCGCCCCAGAGACCACGTTTGAGGCGAAGACGAGGATGTTCTTCTCAGAGATGGGGTCCACCCCAGGCCCCAGCTCCCTGAGGAGGTAGTAAGAGGCAAGGGCTCCACCGCCCAGGTAGGTGCGGTAACAGACCGTTGAGGGCTCCTCCACTTCGCATCGCCCTGCGCTCAGGTCTACATGCAGTATCCTGCCGTTGTACCCGTAATGCATCGACCGACCTCCGCGAAAGGAATCTCTGTCGCCGGCATCCCGTCATGATCACCCGGGCCAGTGTCGTCGCCGATCCGGCCCATGGTCATCCTTGCCGCGCTGTCGCCTCCTTGACGCGGCAGGACGTCATCAGGCAACCACCTGGCTCACCTTGAGGTTCTCCACATCCATCCTGCCCAGTCCGCGCTCGTGCGCCTGGGATATGTGTCCGATCTCCCTGGCCTGGTACCTCTTGCCGTAGAACTCGAGAATGGACACAGCGCATGCATCCGCTGCCACCATGTCCGTGGAGGCGACCACCGTGTCTCCCTTCACCACGCGTCCTGGCCCCCCGGGACCGTTGGTGGCGAGGGTCCTCGTGGCATCGATGAGGACCAGATGAGGTCTGAGGACCGTGCACAGATCCACTATGCAGCTCTGCAGTCCGTAAAGGTGCATGCCCCTGCGATGGTAGACGAGCCCCATCATCCCCTTGAGGGATGCGCTTACCGTAGTGCTGGAGTGGGACTTGGCCACAGGAGCGGCTATCAGGACATCCGCCTCCAGTGCCTCCGTGGAGAAGCTGTTGTCCTTGAGCCTGATTCCCTGTGGGATCCTCTTTTCCGCATAATGGTGTGCATCGTTGATGGCCTTGACGGCCACGCCTCCCAGGTCCTTGCATGCGTCACGGATCCCGGATCGCTCCAGACACGCCTCCGGGTCGTAGAGTGTATTGTCCAATATGGAGACCCTGGCAGCCCCGGCGTCCAGACACATGATCGCCAGTTCCCTGACGACTTCTGGGTGGGTGTTGGTGGCCGCATCGGGAGGCCGCGGGAAGCTCATGTTGGGCTTGATGACGACCCGGTCCCCGCGCCTCACGAATCGCCCCATGCCCCCGAGGGCTTTCACTGCTGCCCTGGTGGCGAGGGCAGGGGTGCCCTTGGCCACTACCACGTCGGGTGCGGCCGAGGCCAGGGCCACCCCCAAATTCAACCGGGGACCCCCTGCTGCTAGCCAAAGGCCCCCCCTCGCCTGCCACTTCAGGAACTCCCTGCGATTCACCTCCAAAGCCCCCCTGGTCGGATTCGATTCCAAAGATTATAAGGCAGCGGGCCTCCCCCGTGAACAGGTCGGGACAGGCGGCCTCCCTCTTGGCTCGTCTTCTGTGTGGGGGAGTCCATCGCACACTCGCACGTGCCGTGCCAAGGCCTCGGTTGCCCCCTGACGAGGACGCTCCACGCGGGTCATAGGGATCTACCTGAGTTCGTGGGTCGCGAGTCGGTCGAGGAAACCGACGTAGAAGGGACTGACCACCGCCGACATGCTGCGGGCAGGGCATGAAGGTCATGGGGATGGGCCCGGGTCCATTTCGGTTCCATGGTTTTGCCATGGATCGGGAATCGTGATACACAGTGGTGACTGAAGTGAACAGGCGGCATGAGTGCCGCTTGGATGGTCCGAGGACAACGGCATGGCTGACAAGGAGCAGGGGCATGAAGGATCTCGAGACAGTGGTATTGGAGAAGGCGGATGGCATAGGCTGGATCTTTTTGAACAGGCCTGAGGCGTTCAACGCCCTCAACTTGCCCATGGCCAAGGGGCTCTATGAAGCGGGATATGAGATGGGATCGGATCCGGAGGTGAGGGTTGTGGTGGTGTCGGGCAGGGGGAAGGCCTTCTTCGCAGGGGGGGATGTGAAGGACATGAAGGCCAGCATGGGGTCCGACAGGTTCCTCAGGGACCTCGCCTTCTACCTCCACGGCTTCGTGTCTGACATAGCCAGGATGCCCAAGCCAGTGGTCGCCGCGGTCAACGGCACGGCCGCAGGGGCTGGTTTCAGCCTCGCCATGGCCTGCGACCTGACCCTGGCTTCCGAGGGGGCCAAATTCATCATGGCCTACACCGGCATCGGCCTGGTCCCGGATGGGGGCTCGACCTACTTCCTGCCGCGGCTCGTCGGATACAAGAGGGCCATGGAGCTGGTCCTCCTCAACAGGCCCCTTGCTGCCATGGAGGCCATGGATCTCGGACTGGTCAATGTCGTGTTGCCAGAAGAGGGGTTCCTGGAGAGGGTCAGGGGCTTCGCCCTGGATCTGGCGAGGGGCCCCTCTAGGGCGTTCGGGGATTCCAAGAAGCTGCTCCGACTCGGCATGATGGAGCCCCTGGAGACCCAGATGGAGCACGAGAGAAGGATGATCATGAGACACTCCCTGGACCAGGAGTTCTTCGAGGGCGTGAGCGCATTCGCAGAGAAGCGAAAGCCGAGATTTCCGTGAGGGTGCAAGACGGCGCTGTGCCGGGCCTTCAATGGCGGCGATGGGATCGTTTCCCTGCAGGGGCAGCCCTCGCGCGCCGCATGGCGAGGATGTAGACACCAGCATTTATCCCCAACACGATGAACCCCAAGGCCACCTGGTGTCCCCGGGTGAGGGAGGCAGGGTAGAGGATAGGGACTAGGTAATGTTCGACGAAGCCGATGTCATAGCCTTGTGCCCCTCCCCTCTGGCGCAGCCAGTTCTCTATGGGCGTCAGGGGGCATATCCACCCTGTCAGTTCCACCATGGTGGCCCAGGCCACGCAAGGCAGATGTACCCAGGCCCAGGCCTTGTGGACCAGGACCAGGAGCCCCCCCAGCAGGGCGAAGATGACGAATCCTAGATGGAGGACAACGACCAGGTCCGCCAGCATGCAGTAGGTCATGTCTGCCATCTTTCCCTGGCCTTCGGGGAGGTCCTCGGCCACTGCGGCCGAGATCCTGCTGGCTGTGATCTCGAAGATGGCCCGGCAGCCAGGATTCTCAGGCACGCAAGGCAGCTGCGCTGAGCGGACGCCCTCTATGCCTCGGCCTCATTGCGTTCTCAAGGTCCACGGGAGCCTCTCCAGGTCGAGGTTTCCTCCGGATAGTATGATACCGACCCGCTTTCCCGAAAACTGGGCGGGGTCGCTCATGACCGCCCCGAGGGGGACGGCGGCCGAGGCCTCCACCACTATCTTCATCCTCTCCCATATGGCCCGCATGGCGCAAGCGATGCGTTCCTCGCTCGCGGTCAGGATCTCCTTCACGTGTCTCTGGATGATGGGGAAGGTCAGATCACCGAGGGAGGTCCGAAGCCCGTCAGCGATGGTCAAGGGGTAGGAGGAAGGTATGATCTCTCCGGCCAGCAAGGAGCGCCTGGCATCGTCAGCCACCTGAGGCTCCACCCCTACCACCGAGGTCCGTGGGGAGAGGGCGGAGACGGCGACACAGGTGCCGGCCAATAGCCCGCCGCCGCCCACCGGGACCAGGACCATGTCGAGGTCGCTGACCTCCTCGCACAGCTCCATGGCAGCGGTCCCCTGTCCGGCCATCACCCTGTAATCGTTGTAAGGGTGGATTACCACCGCGCCAGTTCGCTCGACGAGGTCCCTGAGGCCCCTCTCCCTTGCCTCCACCGTGGGTTCGCAGGGGACGATGTTGGCACCGTATTCCACCACCGCCCTCTGTTTGGCAGGGGATGAGCCTTCAGGCATGACCACATGGGCCTTTATCCCCCGCCACCTGGCGGCCAGTGCCAGGGCGGCCGCATGGTTTCCAGAGGAATGGGTGGCCACCCCACGGGCAGCCTCCTCCTCTGTCAAGGAGAAGACCGCGTTGGTCGCCCCGCGGATCTTGAAGGCACCCCCCTTCTGGAAGTTCTCGCATTTGAAGAAGAGTCGTGCCCCGGTCATCCCATCGATGCTACGGCAGGTGAGCACCGGGGTTCGGTGAACGAATCGGGCTATCCGCGCAGCCGCATCCCTGAGCCCTTTTTCGGTCAGTGCCTCCAAGACCACTCCCCCGGACCGTGACCTTCCTGTTGTGCCGCCCCCTTTCCCCGGTACGAGGTGCGGACCTCTCCCGAGGTGGAGACCAACGGCGACGACCGTCACCTTTATTTACTGCCCTGGTCGTTCCCAGTCAATCCTGCCGGCGATGCGCTGGGTAGCCGATCTGATAGGAAACCGGGATCCGGTCCAGATGCGGCAGGTTTCCGAGGCACATGCCCCAATTGCAAGCGATCCATCTTTCCTCACCCCTGCGGGTACCATGGGCTTTCCGGTGAGGGGCATGAGGGCCCGGTCATTGATGAGATGGCAAAGGGCCCGTCACGATCACGCCCTCCCCTGGGCAAACCCTTGTGTGAGCCCTCGAAGGATGGTATACGGGGAGACGGAGGTGGGGGCGATGGATCCGGGGATGGAGCTGGGATCAGGGTTGGTGGGCAAGAGGTTTCGACCCCACGAGGTGGCGCTCACGGCCAGGCACTGCATGAACTACGCAGCGGCGGTGGGAGATGCCAACGCCTGGTACTTCGAGGACGACCGTCCCCAGGGGATAATAGCCCCTCCCATGGTGGCAGTGGCCCTGACGTGGCAGATAACCAAGGATCCGGCCTCCTTTTTGGAGGGGGGGGAGCTACTCCTGGGGTTGCTACCTTACGGGGTGCATTACACCGAGAGTCTGCAATGGCATCGGGTGATGACCCCAGGGGAGAGGCTGAGAATCGAGGGGGAATTGGTGACCGTGCTTCCACACCGAAGTGGCACCTACGTCGTGACCCGGTACCTCGCCTCGGATGAAAGGGGCAAAGCGGTCTTCACCGAGCACTTCGGGTGGTTGTTCCGTGGGGTGAGCTGCAGGGATGAAGGCCGTGGGGCGGAGGCCCTTCCCCGATTCCCCGGGGCCCCTCCTGAAGGGGCCCTCCTCTGGGAGGTGGAAATGCCCGTCGGTCGGGTGGCGGCCCATGTGTACGACGGTTGCGCGGACATCCACAATCCCATCCACACATCCACGCGCTTCGCCCGCTCCGTGGGCCTTCCGCAAAACATCCTCCACGGCACAGCCACCCTGGCCATGTGCGTGAGGGAGTTGGTGGATCGGGAGGCAGACGGGGACCCTCGGCGAATGAGGGCGCTGAGCTGCCGGTTTTCGTCGATGGTCTTGCCGGGGACGAGCGTGAGGGTCCAGCTCCTGGCCAGGAGCGAGGGGGGAGATGGCAAGACGCTGTTTTTCGAAGCGCTGAGCGCTTCGGGCAAGAAGGCCATAAGGGATGGTGTTGTTTCCCTGTGGTCAGTGTGACGCGGTGGGGGAAGGCGAAATGCGACGCTGCCAAGAAGATGGCCAAGTCCGGGTTCTTTGGGGGCCCAACGGCCCCCTGATTCTTCCATGCCGGCATCGGCGGCCGAAGGGGGTGTGATGTTCGGGAGGTATTTGGCGTTTGTGACCGTAGTTTGCTTCCTTCTCATGGGGTCTGGATGCATGGGGACATTGAGGGAATACCAGCCCAGGTCCTCGGTGGAGACATCCGTGAAAGAGGTCTTGACAAACTACGAGACCGCATACAACCAGCACGACCTGGAGGGGATCATGCGGTCGTTTCACCAGGAGGCGGAGATCGTCTCCGAGGGCGCAGTCAAGCCGTTTCCCCGCGATCGTTTTCGCCTGGCACAGTTTCGCGATGTCTTCCCCCAGGCCATGGCGTCCAATCCCGTCATGACCATGAGCGAGCCGTACATCTTCCTCACTGTGGACGGCGGAGACAAGGCGGTCTTGGAGGTCCTGACGACCATCGGAAAGGAGAAGATCCCGTCGAAGTTCTCCATGATACTCGATGGAAACAGATGGGTCATCATGAAGATCCTCTATTACTGATCCTCTCCGGCATCGCCCTGCGCCCTGTCTCGAGGGGCTGAGATCGGGTGCCCTCCAGAAGACCCATGAGGGGACTTGGTTGGCGGTCCTCCATCATCCTCGCAGCGGTCGCCAGAAACGGCCCGGGGAAGGGGCGGTGCTGGGTCGAGGTGAGTCATGGGTCTCCACGATTGGGACAAAAATAGATGTTGACAAACTTTAGATTTCGTGTATAAATAGATCCCGTAGAAAATACTTGGCCTGCCGAATCGGTACGGGGCCGGACAAGCCCTTGGCACAGTTCGCTTGCTCGAGGGAGCCCTTGGCCGCATCGGCTGAGCGTGATATCTCTGAGGGGCGAAGGTTGGGGGGCCGCCCGCCACATTCACCTGTGCAGGGGGAGACGATCCTCATCGGAGGGGGAGGGAGGTGAGCAAACAGGGGTCTCTCGCCTTTGTCGGTTCCGCCTCCAGGGGGACATGGGTGTGGACGTCAGTCCATCACAGGATCTAGTCGTCAATTCAGGGGGGTGCAAGATGGATTTCAATTTCACCAAAGAGCAGGAGATGTTTCGAGCGGAGGTCAGGAAGTTCGTGCAGAGGGAGCTTCCACCGTTGGTCCCCATCATGGAGAACAACCAGTTTCCCCATGAGATCCGGAAGAAGATGGCTGACTTCGGCTTTTACGGGATCCTCTTCCCCAAGGAGTACGGGGGGCAGGAAGGCGACTACACGATGCTCGTCATCGCCATGGAGGAGATCGCCAAGGAGTTGCCCGCCTTGGCCATCCACGTGCAATTGAGCGCGGTCGCTGGAGACGAGTTCAGGAAGTACGGCACGGAGGAACAGAAAAGGGAATGGCTGATACCGCTCATCAAAGGGGAACACATAGTCTGTTTCGCTTTCACTGAGCCGGATACGGGTTCTGATCCGGCCCTTCTCAAGACCACTGCCACCCCTTCCAATGGGAAATACGTCATCAACGGGGCGAAGAGGTTCATCACCCATGCCACCATGGCCAAGGCCTGCCTGACCTTCGCCAAGGAGCCAAATGGGGATATCAGCCTCTTCATCGTCCCCCTTCAGGGGGATGGGGTCTCCTTCGGGCCCATAGAGGACAAACTCGGTCTCAGGGGGACGATCCTCTCGGACATCTATTACGACAACGTGGAGATCCCGGAGGGGAACCTCCTAGGGAGTCATGGGGGGAAGTTCAACGAGCTCAAGGACGCCATGATGCTGGGGAAGATGTGTCTGTCTGCCCAATGCCTCGGGATCATGGAGGCGTGCCTGGAGGAATCCATCAAGTATGCCGAGAATCGCATCCAAAGGGGAAGACCCATCAGCACCTTCCTGAGCATTCGGACTCACATAGCCGAGATGGCCTGCAAGATCGAGGCTTGCCGATGGCTCCTCTACCGCAATGCCTGGCTCTCCGACAACAAGATGAACAACATCCGTGAGGCCGCCATAAACAAGCTCTTCATCACGCAGACAGCTGTCGAGGTCGCGAGGAGCGCGGTGCAGGTCCATGGCCCTTATGGGATATGCAAGCAATACAAGGTCGAGCGCCTCTTCAGGGACGGTAAGATGTACGAGCTCTTGGAAGGGACCTCCGAGGTCCAGAGGGAACTCATCGCGAGGCGGGTCATAGGCCGGCCATCCAACCTCATAGCGTGAGCAGCAGATGGGGTGCCTCTCGGGTACGCGCGAGCCATTCGGGACCCCGTGGGTGTTTCCTCCGCCCCTTACCGTCGGGGAGACCCGGGCCGGGGTGGATCCGAGCGCCTTCTTCAGGGTGTTGCTTGGCGGCTGCCCGATTTGAGGTGCAAGGGGGGAAGGATGAGGGGTGTGGTATCCTTGGTGAGATACGAGAAGGGAAAGGGCTCCCTTCGCAATGCCATAGGACTGTGCGATGGATTCCGGTCCCTGAAACCTTCCAGTCGAGTCTTGATCAAGCCCAATCTCGTCGGCTGGACCAACAGGGAGGCCTATCCGCCCTTCGGTGTGCTTACCACCTCGCGGGTCTTGGAGGAGCTGATCGTCTGTCTCAAGGAACAAGGGGTGAGCGACATCTCGATAGGGGAGGCCTCCATAGCGTGCAAGCACATTGGGTCGAGCACAGAGGCCATCTTCAAGAACCTGGGATACGCCAAGTGGCAAGAGCGATACGGGGTGAGGTTGATCGATTTCAACAAGGGGAAGACGAGACAGATAGAGCTAGATGGCCACAAGATAAGGATCACGGTTCACCTCGACGAGTGCGACTTTCTGATCAACGTCCCGGTGTTGAAGACCCACGGGCTGACCGTGGTCTCCCTGGGGATGAAGAACCTGAAGGGACTGATGGACAGGCGTTCCAAGAACTATTTCCACACCAAGGGTTTCATCCTTGAACACCTCATAGTGATGTTGGCGCGACATGTGGGGTCGCACCTCACCATCATCGACGGGCTCTATGCCCTGGAGAGGGGTCCCATTCACACAGGGCGCGCGCACAGAAAGGGGGTGTTGATAGCCTCCACGGATATGTTCGCTGCGGACGCTGTCGGAGCTGGAATCTTGGGGTACTCGGTCCCGGAGGTCCCGCTCTTGAGGGAGATGGCCGAACTGGACGGTAGGCCTTGGGATCTCTCGGATGTGCAAGTGGTGGGTGACCTCAAGATCGAGGAGGTGAGACAGAGATTGCTGTGGGAGGAGCCGTGGGACGAGGAAGGGGAGAGGCCGCTGTTCTTCGCCAAACAGGGTGTTGAGGGTTTCAGGTTCCCGAAGGTTGACTACTCCATGTGCACGGGTTGCGCCTACATATTCACGCCGGCTATGCTCTTCATCCTCTCGGCGAAGAAACAGGAACCGTTCGGCGACTTCGAGATCCTCACCGGCAAGATAGCCGAGCCATCGGGGAGGGCCAACAAGACCTTCTTGTTCGGCCGATGCATGGTCAAGGCGAGGGGAAAGGACCCCAGGATCAAGGAGCCGGTTCCCATAGACGGATGCCCTCCAACCTACGAGACCCTCCTCAAGGCCTTCACAGAAAACGGGGTGGAGGCAAAGCCGGAGATGCTCTTCGGGCTGAGGGATTCCATCATGAAGCGATACCTCAGCGATCCTGCCTTCGACCTCGGGGACTACTATCTCCACGGTGCCCCGGCCTGAGGAGATGCGCGTTGTAGGGAGGTGTCAACTCATGGACAGACCGCTGTCACGCCGCGAGAGCAAGAAGCGGAGCATGCGCGAGAACATCTTCAAGACCGCGATCTATCTCTTCAGGACAAAAGGCTTCGACCAGACCACCTTGGAGGAGATAACCGAGTCGCTGGATGTGAGCAGGGCGACGTTCTTCAATTACTACTCCTCCAAGAACGAGATCCTCCATGAGCTGGCCCATAGGACCGTGCGAAACTACAAGGCGATACTGGAAAAGATGATAGAGTCCGATCTCACCACAAGGGAGGCCTTGACGGGCATCATGGAGACGGTGGTGGACAGTCTCAAGGGTTACAAGGACCTGTTCCGTACCGTGTTTCTGGAGATCATGAGATCGCAGATCGGCTTCGTGGAGCAAGCCGAGGAGGAGGGCCGTTACACGGTGAACGACCTCATGGCCAAGATCATCGTTCGTGGTCAGCAGAGGGGGGAGCTCAAGTGCGAGGATCCGTACCTGTTGGCGGAGATGCTCACAGGGAGCACCTTCAACATCCTCCTCAACTGGCTCCATACAAAGGAGCAGTATTCGGTGAAAGACCGCTTGAGGAAGTCGGTGGAACTCCTCTTGGACGGGGCAGGTGTGAGCGAGATGCCAAAGGGGCGGCTGCTGAGGAGCAAGGCCGATTCCGCAAGGGCGATGGCCCCGAAGCGATGACACGACCAATGTGACCTGCACCTGCCCTTCTTGACCCATTGAACCCACGGAGGGTGCCAGGGCATGGAGCGAGACCCTTACTCGGAGATGGCGGAGCGCTTTGCCCAGGTGTCCAGACAGACCACCACCTGGTCCGGGATCCCCTTGCGACCTTTCTATACCTCGTCGGACTTGTCGGCCTTGAAGGAGGATGAGGATTTTCCTCCCCCGGGGAGCTTTCCCTACACCAGGGGTATCCACCCCACCATGTATCGCGGGAAGCTTTGGACCCAGAGGGAGGTGTGCGGATACGGCCTGCCCGAGGATACCAACAAGCGCTTCCACTTCCTGGCACAGACCGGGGTGACAGGCCTCAACGTCATCGTGGATGTGCCCACGAGTTTCGGGATAGATCCTGATCATCCCAAGGCAGAAGGGGAGGTGGGGACAGCGGGGGCGAACTTCACAACCGTCGAGGACATGGAGCTTATCATGAAGGGTGTGCCCCTCGAAACGGTCAACATGTCCCTGATCATCGCCGCAGCGACCTCCCCGGTGATCCTGGCCCAATACATCGCAGTGGCGAAGAGAAGGGGCATCGAGATCTCCAGACTGCGGGGGACCATACAGAACGATCCGATCCACACCCGTTACTGTGGTATCCTCCTTGGTGTGCCGCTGGAGCTTGGGCTGAAGACCAACGCGGATATCGTCCAGTTCTGCACCGAGCACATCCCCCATTGGTACACGATGAACGTCAATCTGTACGACATGCGTGAGCAGGGCCTCACTGCGGCGCAGGAGGTGGCCGTCGGATTCTCCATGGCCATGATGTACATAGACAACGTGCTCGAGAGGGGTCTGTCCATAGACGATTTCGCGCCGCGCATCGCCTTCTATTGCTCCAGCCACATCGATTTCTTCGAGGAGATATGCAAGCTGAGGGCCGCCAGGAACCTCTGGGCGAGGATCATGAGGGATCGTTACGGTGCCAGGAATCCCGAGTCCCAGAAATTTCGTTTCGGGGTGCACACCGCTGGTTGCTCCCTCGTCTCCCGTCAGCCATTGAACAACATCGTCCGCATCGCATACGAGGCCATGGCCGCGAGCCTCGCCGGGGCCCAATCCATCCACTGCTGTTCCTATGACGAGCCCATAGCCCTGCCCACGGAGAAAGCACAGAAGCTGGCGGTGAGGACGCAGCAGGTCCTCGCCCATGAGACAGGGGTGGCGGTTGTGTCGGATCCGCTCGGGGGGTCGTTCTACGTGGAGTGGCTGACAAAGACCATGGAGCAGGAGATCGAGAGGGAGATGGGTAGGATAGAGGAGGCAGGCGGCATGCGCGAGGCGGTCAGGTCGGGATGGCTCCTGCAGGAGATAGAGAGGGCACTCGTGGAAAGACAAAGGAAGATCGAGAACGGGCAAGAAATCGTAGTTGGACTCAATGCCTTCTTGGATCCGGAGGAGGAGGCAGAGACGCCCCTCGGGGTTCATCGGGTCCATGGACCCAACTGCACCGATGTGCAACGCAGGCGATTGGAAGCCATCAAGGGCTCCCGGGATACGCATGCGGTGAGAGATAGCCTACGCAAGCTCTTTCTCAAGGCCCGAAATGGGGGATGGCATGTCAACCTCATGCCAGAGATGATCGAGGCGGTGGATGTGCGCGCAACGCTCGGGGAGATCATGGGCACGATGCGCCAGGCCTATGGATTCCAGTACGATTGTTTTGGAATGATCCAACCCCCTGAGATTGCCAGGTTTGAATAAACGGCCCTGTGAAGCCAGCGAGTATGCCCCGGGCAACGAGGGGCCTTGGGGGGATCCTACGGAGGGAGGGGACCAAGGTGGGGACTTCTGAGAGATCCATCCGTGTGGTCCTGGCCAAGATGGGGCTCGACTGTCACGACAGGGGTGCCAAGGCCGTGGCGCACTTCCTCAGAGAGTCCGGCATGGAAGTGATCTACACGGGTTTGTTCCAGACCGTGGATCAGGTCATCAACACGGCGATCCAGGAGGATGCGGATGTGGTCGGGATAAGCTGCCTATCGGGGGAGCATCTGACATTCGTCCCCGCCCTCCTGGAGAGGATGAGGGCCGAAGGGTTGAGGGATCGCCTGGTCCTAGTGGGAGGGGCCATCCCGGTGGAAGACGTGCCCTTTCTGAAAGAAAAGGGTGCCGATGGGGTATTCAGCGGTGCCGTTGCCATCTCGAGGATAGCCGATTTCATAAAGAACCACCTGAAGAGATAGAGGTGCTTGGGCCCTCCTTTTGGGGATCAGGAGGCGGACCATGTTCGACGAAGAGACCAAGAAGAGATACGCTCAACTGCGTGAGGAGTGGGAGAGATCCGTCGGGGCTAGATACAAAGAGCTGCCCGTCTTCACCACTCACTCTGGTCTGCCCATGAAGACGTTCTATGGGCCGGATGACATCGATGCCTCACCCATAGAGGACATCGGGGTGCCGGGCAGATATCCTTTCACCCGCAACATATACCCTATGCAATACCAGTTCCAGGAGTGGATGACGCAGCAGATCCACGGGTACGGCCTCCCCGAAGACACCAGGAAGCGGATGGACCTGCTGGTCGAGGAGGGGATGAGCGGGTATTTTGGGATGCCGGTCTTCAATCTGGTTTTCGACCTCCCGAGCCAGGACGGCTTGGACCCGGACGACCCGAAGGCCTACGGAAAGGTCGGAACCTGCGGCATCTCCTTCTGCTGCGCCCATGATCTGGAGGTCCTCACCAAGGGGTTCGATCTGCACAAGACGAACTTCAGCCTCATAACGGGAGATACCTGTGTCGTGCTTCTGGCGGCTTACATAGTCGCAGCGGAGCGACAGGGCTTCCACCGTTCCAAACTGAAAGGGAACTCCATGAACTGGCTCCTCAGGGGTTTCACCTGCGCCAAGGAGACCTTTCCCCCCTCGGCCGGGGCCAAGATCATGGCGAAGCTGGTCAAGTTCTGCACGGAACAGATGCCCAACTGGAACACCACCAACTTCAATGCATATCTGGTGAGGGAGGCAGGAGGGAACGCCATCCACGAGCTGGGGTTCACCCTCTCCTGGGCCATAGCCACCATAGATGCCTGTCTGGCCGAGGGGCTCGAGGTGGACGACTTCGCGCCGAGGTTCGGATTCCAGATCACCGCCTGCATGGACTTCATGGAAGAGATCGCGAAACTCCGCGCACTGAGACGCCTTTGGGCCAGGATTCTGAAAGAGCGCTACGGGGCGAAGAACCCCAAGTCCATGCAAGCTCGGATGCACGTCCACACTGCCGGGCTCGAGCTGACCGCCCAACAGCCTTTGAACAACATCATCCGGGCCACGATCCAGGCACTGATCGGGGTGCTGGCAGGGACCAATTCCCTGAACGTCTGCTGCTACGATGAGGCCATCGGGATCCCCACTGAGGAGGCACAGACCCTTGCCTTGAGGACCCAGCAGATCATCATGCATGAGACGAACCTGACCGCGGTGACCGATCCTCTGGGAGGCAGCTATTGCCTGGAGGCCCTGACAGACCAGATCGAGAGGGAGACCCTGAGGGTCATAGACGAGATCGATGCCATGGGCGGGTTCGTCAAGGCCCTGGAGAAGGGGTATCCTCAGGCCGTCCTGGCTGAGAACGCGTACGACAGGTTCGAGCGGATCAGAAAGGGGGAGAGGATAAAGATAGGTCTCAACAAGTATGTCGCCAAGGAGAGCCCTGTGCCTTTCTTCAGGCCGGACCCCTATGGAGAGAAAAAGGCCGTCGAACGGGTGAGGGAACTAAGGGCCCGGAGGGACAACGCCAGGGTGAAAGAGAGGCTAGAGGCGATCCGCCAGGACATAAGGTCCGACGGCCCCCTCATCCCGGTCGTCATAGATGCCGTATCCGCAGATGCCACCCTGGGAGAGATATGGAAGATCTTCAAGGAGGAGTACGGATGGCTCTACCTGAAGGATCGCTAGGGTCCGTCGCGGACCCGTCCGGGCGGGAGGAGCGGAATGCCCCGGCCCGCAAGAGACGCATCCTCATGGCAAAGGTCGGGTTGGATTCCCATGACCTCGGGGCCCGTTACCTGAGCAGAAAGCTAAGCGAGGCGGGCTTCGAGGTGATATTCGTTGAGTTCTACGAGCCGGTGGAGCTGGTCAATGCGTGCATCCAGGAACATGCCGACATCCTCGGGATCAGCTCCATGACCGGTAGTCACCTCCAGATGGTGCGAGGGGTCATGGATGAGATGAGGAGGAAGGAGCTGGAGGACGTCCCGGTGGTCGTGGGTGGGATCATCCCGATCCAGGACCATCGGACCCTGAAGGAGATGGGGGTCCGAGAGGTGTTCTCCACCGGCAGGAACGTGGAGGAGATCGTCGATTTCTTCAAGGAGATCTGATCCCTAGGAGCTCTCGGCAGCGATTCGTTGCGGGGAAGATGCCCTTTCCGTCGACCCTGCCCTCAGACCCTCCACGACGGCTGGACAGGGTAGTCGAGGATGCCAACGCTGAGCAACGGATGCGGCTGTCCGATGGGCGCAGATGAGGAGGTGACTTCTGATGGGGAGGAAGGTTGGGATGGAGTCCAAGCTGGGGAGTTTGTCAGAC
>FWPV01000843.1_pt1 | contig 58041 bp, 56 predicted proteins | sample 2228371 | NCBI WGS metagenome assembly FWPV01 (sample SAMEA103939776, study PRJEB20133) | metagenome
CGGGGCGGGCGCAGGCTCCGCCGCGGGCGTCTCTCCCGGAGCAGCCGCGGGGGGCGGCTTGGCCCGACCGCCGCTTATAGCAGTGGCCTGAGCCTCCAGTTCTCCGGCCGCGGCCGCCGCGGCCGCCATGATGGCGTCGTGCTGTTCCTGCAGCTTCTTTTTAGCGTTGTCGAGCGCCTGCTTGCGCATCTGCAGCAGGCTGATAGCTTCCTCGTCCTGGGCCTGTTCCGCGTCCTGGATCATGGAAGCTACGGTCAGCGAGGCTTTGTCCAGCTCGTCCAAGCCCGCCTTTATGTCACCGTCTTTGACCTGCGCGGCGGCGGTGAGCAGGTTCTTCCCGATCAGGGTCAACTGGTCCTGGCGGGCCTGTTCGCGTTGCTCGGCCTCGCGCTGGGCGATCCGCTGCTGGCTGCGTACGTAGGCAAGCACGAGCACCGCGATCGCGGCGATAATTATCAGGACGGCTACTACCGTTCCCCAGCCGCATCCGCCCTTCTTCCGAGAAACGGACTCCAGGGAGACATCCAGATCCTCGGAGCCACTCTTGTCCGCTTGACTGTCGGCCATGCCGTACCCTCCTTAGTGCATGTCGCCAACGACGTATCTGACGGTAACAGGGATTATATGGGCGTCTGCGGCCACTGTCAAGCGGACGGCAAGCCTTGGCAAAGTGCGTCGGGCGTGCTATATTCGGCGGCGAACGGGCGGCCAGGGAAAGCCAGGAAACGTCGCCAACGGCCCGCGGGAGAGAACAACACCGCCCGATATCATCCATGGCGCCAGGCCTTCCGTCCTGAGGTAACCATGCACGAAATCATTGCCGATATTCGCCGGCGCGCCGCCGGCCTGAGCAAGCGCATCGCCCTGCCGGAGCCGGAGGACCCCCGGGTGCTGAGGGGGGCTTGCCAGGCGGTGCGCTCCGGGCTGGCCCAGGTAGTGTTGATCGGCTCTCCCGAACGCATCGGTTGGCGGGCCGCCAAAGAACGGTTGGAGGTGGACGATCTGGAGGTGGTAGACCCCGAGGACCCGGCCACCCGTGAGCACTGCGTCACCGTGTACCGTGAAGCGCGGCAGAGCAAGGGCGCTACCGAGGAGGAGGCCTGGGAGCAAACCGGTGACCCCATGGTGGCGGCGGCCTGCCTACTGCGGGCGGGCGAGGTGGATGGCAGCGTGGCCGGGGCGGTTCACTCTACTGCCGAGACACTGCGACCGCTGCTGCGCATCGTGGGGCTGGAGCCGGGGCTCTCGGTGGTCTCCAGTTGCTTCATCATGACCACGCCACAGGCGGCCATGGGGGAGAAGGGAGTGTTTGTCTTCGCCGACTGCGGAGTCGTGCCGCAGCCCACGGCCGAGCAACTAGCCGACATCGCCATCGCCACCGCCCACAGCGCCCGCCTCTATCTAGACTGCGAGCCACGCGTGGCCATGCTCTCCTTTTCCACCAAGGGCAGCGCCCGCCATCCCGACGTGGACAAGGTAGTGGAGGCCACTGAACTGGCTCAGGCCAAGGCGCCGGACCTGCTCATTGAGGGGGAACTACAGGCAGACGCGGCAATCGTGCCGGAGGTGGCGGCCTCCAAGGCTCCTGGTGACCGGCTGCAAGGTCGGGCTAACGTGCTTATCTTCCCCGATCTCGACGCCGGGAATATCAGCTACAAGTTGGTGCAGCGTCTGACCGGGGGGGAGGCCTACGGGCCGCTGGTGCAAGGTTTGGCGCGGGCCGGGATGGATCTGTCGCGTGGCGCCACCGCGGAGGAGATCGCCAACGTCATCGCCATTGCCGCTTTGCGCGCGGAGGCGCTCAAGTAGCTGAAGACTCAGAGGGTCCCCGCGGGATATCTGGGAGAACCTCAATTCTCTGCTGCGGCATTTTTCTTGTGCTTCGGGAGGATGCTGTCTCCAGTAGGCGAATAATGCAGACGAGTCTCTAGGTATGTCCCAACCTTGAATGTCACAAGCGCAGGGAGGTAGTATGATGTCCAGGAAGCACGGTTTCACCCTGATTGAGTTGTTGGTGGTGATCGCGATCATCGCGATCCTGGCGGCGATTCTGTTCCCGGTCTTCGCCCGGGCGCGGGCCAAGGCCCTGCAGAACAACTGCCTGAGTAACATGAAGCAGCTGGGGCTGGCGGGACTGATGTACGCCGTGGACTACGACGATACGACGCCCATCGCTTCCGTGATTGACACCTCGGTGTCCCCGAATGTGCAGTATCCCTGGGTCTGGGATGCTCTTGCCCTACACCAAGAACACACAGATCTACATCTGCCCGGCACAGAGCCCGGTCACGCAGTGGGACAACGGTGGGCGCACCTGGCCGTCGGGATGCCCCCGCGACGTGAGCTACACTATCAACGGCATCGCTACCGGTGGGCACTGGGGGACCCTGAACGGTAACAACCGGGGCTACTACAGCTACACGGGACAGTACGGCATGTTCAAGCAGACCGACATCATGGAGCCCTCCGTCACCATCTGGTTCTTCGAAGGCGACAGCACCGGCTGGGCCATGCCGCTGTACATCTACACTCCGCTGTCGGCGGATATCGCGCCCCCGCCGGGGAACAGCGGCACCCCGGCGCCGCGGCCCAGCAAGCGCCACAATGAGGGGTTCAACGCCACGTACGCCGACGGCCACAGCAAGTGGAGCAAGTTCGGCGCGACTCAGTGGCGCAACTGGTGCACGGTCTGGTACGGATAGCCCTTCGTCGCCGGCCCCGCCGAAGGTCTCGCGAGGGAGCCTCCCCGGCAGAGGTGGGACGCCTCCCCGGGGGGGCTTGTCTTTGTCCCCGTTTTGGGGCATAATCTGCGCGTGCCTCGGACGTATCTTCACGGGCAGGTCGCCCCCTGCAACGGGAGGGTGTCAGTGATGAGAAGCCTCGCCGCAGTACTGACCGCCGTCATTCTGGTAGGAGCCGCCGGGCTGGCCGGAGCCGACGTCCCCTCCTGGCACGGCCCCTGGCCCGACAGCTTCCTCTACGAGTGGACGCCCGATCCCTGCTGGGTCGCGGGCAAGCAGAACTTGGTCTCGCCGGAGTACTGGATCTGGTCTGCGTACCCCGAGCTGGCCTCGCCCATCTACTACCTCCGCGTGACTCTCAACGGTAAGCCCACCGCCCTGGGACCGGAGGTCATCAAAGTTGGCGGCGCTTACCTGATCCCCGCCGACTCGGTGAAGAAGCTGGGGCTGGGCTGCTCCTTCTCCGCCGACAACATGACCATCACCATCACCGGCAAGGGCCACACTCTGTCCTCCACTCTGTACGCCAAGCGCGCGACGGTGGACGGCTTCAGCCAGCCGGTGAAGGTACCCTCGCGCTGGCAGCGGGGGATGCGGTACATCTCGCTGGATCTGGTCGCGCAGGCCTTCAACCTGGTGGTCACCGAAGACCAGGGACTGATTCGGATAAGTGCGTACTGAGACTCGCCAGTAGCTCCACCGCAGCGGAACGCAGTCCAACGGCCATCCTTCAGGGTGGCCGTTTTTTCGGGAGCCTTATGGTTGACCGACTGACTCCTCGCGACCTGTTCCACCGCGTGATGACCTTCTCTGCGCCGGGCACGACTCTCGCCACCCTGGGAGGCATCTGGCCCTCCACCCGCGAGCGCTGGATCGCAGAGGGCATGCCGCCGGAGTTGACCGACATCCAGAAGATGTGGGACTACTTCGGCCTCGATCCGCACCTGTGGGCACAGCCGGAGGTAGAGCTGCTGGTCTACCCCCGCTTCGAAAAGCGCATCCTGGCCGAGAGCGGAGACAAGGTCACCTACGTCAACGAGATGGGCGCCACCTGCACCGAGTTCAGGACCGACGCCTACAAGTCCATGCCGCATTTTGAGGCTTTCCCCATCCAAGGGAGAAGCGACTGGGAAACCTTCCGGGAGCGGCTAGCCTGGACGCCCGAGCGAATCGGCGACGCCTGGGAGAGGCAGAAGTCCGGCTGGGAGGGCCGAACTGCACCTCTGATTCTCGCTCTCAATCGCGCCGGCAGCCTGTATGGGACCCTCCGCGACCTGTGCGGCGTAGAGCGCCTATCCTATCTCTTCTACGATGACCGACCGTTGGTTGAAGAGATGATGGACACGATGTTGGCGCTATTCCTGCCGCTGTGCGACGCGCTCTTCACCGAATTTCTCCCCGACGCCGTCTGCTTGTGGGAGGACATGGCCTACAAGACCGGCTCGCTGCTCAGCGTCCAACACGTGCGGGAGATGATGCTGCCTCGATACCAAGTGATGACCGCGAAGTTGCGCGAGAAGGGGGTACCCTTCATCTTCCTCGACAGCGACGGGTACATTGATGAACTGATACCGCTGTGGCTGGAGGCCGGAATTGACGGGCTGGTGCCGATGGAGGCCAACGCGGGGATGGACGTAGCCCTGTACCGTGACAGGTACCCCCAACTGCTGATGATGGGCGGCATAGACAAGCGCTCCCTGCACTTCGGGCGGGAGGCGATTGACCGGGAGATGGACAAGATCCGGCGGACCATATCCGTGGGCGGACTGGTGCCCTTCTTCGACCATGGCCTGCCCCACGACGCCAGCTACGAGAACTTTCTGTACTTTGTGGAGAGACTAAAAGAAGTCACTGGGAGGTAGCGAAAGGGTTGTGCTCATCAGTGATTTCGACTACAACCTGCCGCCCGAGTTGATCGCCCAGGAGCCGCTTGCCGACCGGAGCGCCTCGCGGATGCTGGTAGTAGACCGCACTGCCGGAACCTGGGCACACCGGCAGTTCCAAGATCTGCCGGACTACCTGCGGGCAGGAGACTGCCTGGTGCTCAACGACACGCGGGTGCTGCCGGCGCGGCTGATAACGCGGCGTCCCGGCGGCGGGCGGATGGAGCTGCTGCTCTTGCGGCCGGTCGTGGAACAAGTCTGGGAGGCGCTGGCCCGGCCGGCCAGGCGGTTGCGGGTGGGTACGGTGCTGGAGTTCGGCGGGCGCTTGACCGCCTCGGTGCTGACGCAGGGCGCGGAAGGAGTCGTGCAGGTACAGCTCGACTGTCAGGGAGACCTGCTCTCCGCGCTGGAGGAGGTGGGGCTGACTCCACTCCCGCCGTACATCCGCCGTCCCCACCAGGAGGAGGATACCGCGCACGAGCGGGCCGACCGGGAGCGCTATCAGACGGTCTACGCTCAGACACCGGGGGCGGTGGCCGCCCCGACGGCGGGGCTGCACTTCACCCCGGAGATGCTTGCCGCCTTGGAGACACGGGGCGTGGCCGTCGCCCGGCTGACCCTGCACGTGGGCCTGGGCACCTTCCGACCGGTGACAGTGGATCGCATAGAGGAACACCGGATGCACGCGGAGTACTACTCTGTGAGTGAAGAAGCAGCGCAGCAGATAAACGCCCGACGCGCCGCGGGGGGGCGGGTGCTGGCGGTGGGGACCACGGTGGTACGGACGTTGGAGACGGTGGCCGACGCGCAGGGCCGGGTGCTCTCCGGGGAGGGCAGGTCAGACATCTTTCTTTATCCGGGGTACCGCTTTCGGGCGGTGGACCTCCTGCTCACCAACTTCCATCTGCCCCGCTCGACGCTGCTCATGCTGGTCTCGGCCTTCGCGGGGCGGAAGCTGGTCCTGGCGACCTATCGGGCGGCCGTCGAAGAGCGGTACCGGTTCTACAGCTACGGGGACTGCATGCTGGTGATCTGACCCTCAAAGGGGGGATCCCGGTTGGGCCCAGCGTCTACGCGCGCAGCACCGGGCGAGGCGGCGCACGTTGCTCGCCAACCTGCTTGTCCCCTTTCTGCTGGTGGTCCCCCTAGTTACCACCCGGGCCTGCCAGGCCCACCTCACCTCCCGGCTCAAGTAGCCTCGGTCACCCGGCAGGGAACCTTCTTCGCGTCAGCGAATAACTCTGCGCGCACCGGCAGTCAACTCCTTCCCGAAAGAGGGGATCCAGAATGGCGACTGACGACAGCTACCAGTTTGCAGGGCCGGAGGGCATGGAAGACTTGGAAGAGCAGATTGAGGGGATGGAAGCCGCGGAGGAGGTCTCGGAGTTGACCGCTGACGACGCGGTAGAGGCCATTGACATTGACGATGACGGGATCGCGGATGTCGTCGCCTACGACACCGACGAGGATGGGGACATTGACTACGCCGAAGCGGACTTGGACGGCGATGGCACCATGGACATGGGGCTACAAGACGCCGACGACGACGGCGAGGTGGACTATGCCTACGGCGGCGAGGGCTGGGAGCCAGTGAGCGACGACAACATGGAGGCCGACACCTCTCTGGAAGAGCCCACCGAGATGGAGATCACTGTCGAGACCGAAGACGGGGACATCGAGACCTATCACGTGGAGGTCTACGAGGAGGAGGACGCGGACGAGGACTACGAGGACGACTGGGACTCGTAGCGATGGCTGGGCGTGCGCGCAAGGGGCCGGCTGCGCCCCCGGTCCCGGGTACCTTCTTCCTCACCGCTACTGACCCGCGGCGCCTCGCCCGCTGCGGAGTGCTGGAAACCGCCCACGGGCCGCTGACGACCCCTGCCTTCATGCCCTGCGCCAGCCGGGCTGTGATCCGCGCCCTGGACAGCGCCGACCTCGCGGCCACCGGCCTGCAGATCGCCATCTGCAACGCCTTCCACCTGTCCCTCGCGCCAGGAGAGGACGTGATCGCGCAGCAGGGCAGACTGCACCGCTTCATGGCCTGGCCCGGAATACTCGCCACCGACTCCGGCGGGTACCAGGTCTTCTCCCTGGCGGAGCCCAGGAACATCACCGAGCAAGGCGTGCGGATTCGTTCCCCCCGGACCGGCGAGTGGCTGCTGCTTACGCCGGAGCGGTCGCTGCAGATTCAGAACGACCTGGGCGCGGACCTGGTCATGTGCTTTGACGAGTGCGCGCCTTTCCCCTGCGAGCGAGAGTATGCCCGCGCCTCCTTCGAGCGCACCCTGCGCTGGGCCGAGCGCAGCCGGGCCGCTCATGTCCGTCCCGAGCAGGTCCTCTTCGGCATCGTCCAGGGCAGCGTCTACCCCGACCTGCGCGCCACGTCGGCGGAGCGGACGGTGGCCCTGGACTTCCCCGCCTACGCGATCGGCGGCGTCTCGGTCGGCGAGAGCCGGGAGCAGATGCTGGAAGCGGTGGACATCTGTCTGGAGTACCTGCCTCAGAGCCACCCGCGCTACGTCATGGGCGTGGGCACCCCATTGGACATCGTGGACTGCGTCACGCGGGGTGTGGACCTGTTCGACTGTGTCCTGCCCACCCGCAACGCCCGCCACGGCCTGCTCTACACCTGGGCAGGGATCGTCCGCCTGAACAACGCCGCTCACCGGGAGGATGACCGTCCCCTGGACGAGACGTGCCCCTGTCCCGCCTGCCGCCGCTACTCCCGCGCCTACCTGCACTACCTGCTCCGTCTCCAGGAAGCAACCGCCTGGCGGCTGCTGAGTCTGCACAACCTGCACTTCTACGCGGAACTGATGCGCCGAGTTCGGCAGGCGGTTGGGGAGGGCCAACTAGACGCCCTGCGGCGAGAGGTGGAGAAGCTGACGATGCGGACGGGGTAGAAGCCTCCCCTACGCAGCGGGTTCCCGTCCGCCGCCTCGGCGCAGGAGGGCCACCCCTAGCACCAGCAGCGGCAGCCAGATGATGGCAGTCGCCGCCACCCAGCTCAGCGCTATCGTCATGTGATTCCCCACACTCCCCAGGAACTTCAGCGGCGTGTTCTTCTCGGTCAGGGTCAGCTCCAGAAACGCCAGGTGGGTCTTGTCGCTCAACTGCTGCAGGCTGCCCTTGGCGGCCTGGTTGCGGGCGCGCAGTTCCATGATCTGCGCATACAGACGCCGCTTCGTGTCCTTGTCCTTGGCCGCCTCGTAGCGCCGGACCAGCTCATCCTCAGTCGCGCCCAACTCGCGGATGCCGGCGCCCTGGCCGCGGTACTCGCGAGTGACGTCCTGGGCCTCAGTCTTGAGCAAGGTCACTTCTCCCAGGGCGCGGAGTTGGGCAATCACCCCGTCCAGCCTATCCACCGGCACCCGCGCGCTCAGATGCGCCTCGCGCTTGCTGTCCTTCTCCAGGCGCAGGTCAACCTGCTCCACATACCCCTTGGCCTTCTCGATGAGCGATTGCGCCTCGTCGTAGGCCTCTTGCACATCCTTGACCAGCAGGCTCAGGAGGGTGTGTGCGATCTTCTGGCGCTCCGCGCTGGTGTCGTACCAGGGACGCTCCGGCCCGCCGGTCGCAGGCGGCGGGTAAGGCGCGGGCGCAATGATAACGGGCGCCGGGCTCTGGGCGGCGGGCGCGTACGGCTTCAGGCTATTGAGGCTGTCCGCAGCCGCCTCGCGTGCATAGCGCTCACCCAGGGCAGATTGGGCCTTCTTCTCCTCGGGCCTGGTCTGCGGCGCAGCGGGGGTCGCGGTGCGAGCCGAGGGGGAAATCCCCTGAACTCGCTTCGCCGCGGCCGCGGGGGCAGGCGGGACCGAGGTAAGGGCCTCCGCCGTCGGCGCTGTCGCGTCAGAGATCGCTTCTCCGGGCCCGCCGGGCGCTCCCGGGGGAGGCGCAGGGGCTTCCGCGGCGCCCAGACGCCCGTGCAAGGCGCTCGCCGGCATGCTCCGGCCCGCCGGTAGCAGACTCTGCAGACTGCTCACGCCCAGCAGGGTGACCGCCAGCCCCGCGGCGGCGGCCCAGGCCAGTGGCTTCCAGGCCGGCCGGTGCCGGGCGAAGCGGGCGCGGCTGTCCAGGTCCCGCACCGCGCTCAGGCAGCGCACCTCCAGGTCCGCCGGCGGCGCCTCCTCCGGCAGCGTGGTCAATACCTCCTCAAGAGGCGAAGCGCAGGCTTCCGTGATTTCCGGACGCATCTTCCCCACTCTCCTTTCCCAGGGTCGGCTGCAGCATGATCCACAGGCGGCGCAGCCCCTCGTGCAGCCGCCAGCGAATAGTGCCCGCTTCCACTCCTTCGCTCTGGGCGATCTCCACTGTCGGGATGCCGAGAAAGTAGCGCAGGGCCACCGTGCGCCGGTACACCTCCGGCAGGCGGCGCACTGCGGCGCAGACCAGATCGCTACGCTGGTGGAGGATCGCCAGTTCCTCCGCGGTGGGCTCCGGGTCAGGCAGATCCTCAGCCGCCGGCTCCTCGGCGGGTTCCTCGGGGCGCTGCCGGCTCCACCAGTTGCGGTTCACGTTGAGGGCCACGCCGTACAGCCAGACCTCCGGCCGGGAGCGCCCCTGGTAGGAACAAGCCGACTTCCAGGCCTGCTCGAAGGTATCCTGAGTCAGGTCGGCGGCCACCACGGCGTCGGGCGCCAGGCGCAGGTGCAGGGTGTAGATGCGCCGGTACTGCGCCCGTACCAGGTCCTCCCAGGCGCTCAGGTCGCGCCGACCCAACCGGACCGCTTCAGCATTGGCTGGCAAGACCTTCACCTCGACTTCCTGCCCGCGAACGGCAGTAGCGGGTATCTCGGGTGGTAAGTGGCGCGCGGGGCAAGAAACGTTGGAGGAAAATCGGGAGGGGGAATCAACAACGGCAGGGGAGCTCGTCCCCTGCCGTTGAGCATGTCGTCGGACATGTTGTTGCGCCGGCGGTTAGTCTGCGGTGGGCCAGTCAGAGGCAAACTCGCAGTGCCCGGGAGCGTGCTCCTCATAGCCGGTGTAACCCGGCGGCGGGCACGTGGCTCCGGTGACTGCTTTGAAGGGGCCGGAGGTCGCCTTGTACCACTTCACATGCCCGTCTACAAAGGCGAAGTTCTTGCCGTCGTTGTGCGGCATCTTATTGGTGTCGTCCGGGTACTTCTTGCCGTTGCCCATCTGGTAGAAGGACTCCATGGCGGCATCCGACCAGTAACCGACCTTGAAGTAGCCCTTCTCCGTGAGCAGCACGGTGGCTACCGGGTTGGGCATCTGCTCGGTGCCGGCGCCGGAGACGTACCGCGGCTGTGCATAGCCGCGGACATCGCCGTCCTGGTTCATGCAGTTATCCGGGCAGACCAGAATCTGCTGGTTCTTCATGTAGGGCATGATGGCGCTGTCCCAGGTCGTGCAGGCGTCTTCTGGAGAGGGTTTGGCCCCCTGGTTGGCAGTGTCCACCCACTGCGGCAATATCTGGTCGTAATCGCTAGCGTAGGCGATCATGGCGAGACTCAACTGCTTGAGGTTGGACAAGCACTGCGTCTGGCGCGCCTTGGCCCTGGCGCGCGCGAAGACGGGGAACAGAATAGCCGCCAGGATAGCGATGATCGCTATCACGACCAGCAGTTCGATGAGGGTAAAGCCACGTCGTGAGGTGCGCATGGAAGAAGCCCCCTGTGAGAGATGTCCCGCAAGGCTACGGTGACGCCGAATACGGTAAATAGACACCGCAGGCGCAGCCAGGTTCCTTGTTTCTGCAGGAAAATCTACCGAGATTGTGCACCGGCGTCCAAGGCGCCGTTACCCTTAGTTTTCCCCCTTGCGAGTGCGGGTAAACCTCAAGCACCCAGTCTGGCCCTCGGCCGTGGGCGAGCGGTCTTCCCCGAAAGCCGGGGCACGACTACCCCCTGCACGTGGGATGACACCAGGCGCCGGCGGAAAAGGCTCACGAATGGCACCCGCGCCCTGAACCCGGTCCGTCGCCCCTGCCAACTGCGGCCCCCGGGCGGCACTCGCCGTACGGGGTCAGACCTCGCGACTACCGACCACCGGTCGGTTGCGCGGGAACTCCTCTTGTGCTATAGTGTCCAGTGTACGGGAGATGTCCTTGGGAAGAGCCAGCCAGAGGGCCGGCCGACTCAGGGTATCTCCTGTGTTTTGCCCTGACCGTACTCGTACGCATCCTCCTGAGCGACGCTGGGGCGGGCGCAGGCGGCACTGGCGGAGACAGCCGTGCTGCCTTACTCCTCCGGCCGGGTCGCCTTGACTGGTGATGACTGTGAAGAAGGGTACCTATCAGCCTAAACGCCTCTCGCGCAAGCGCAAGCACGGCTTCCTGGCTCGGATGGCCACCAAGTCCGGGCGGCGAATCATCGCTGCCCGGCGTCGCCAGGGCCGACGGGCACTAGCCAAGTAGCCAGAGGCGGTCTGACTCCACGCCGGCCCCCTCTCAGTTCAGGAGAGAGGCCATTGACCACGAGGGAGCCCGCCGTGCGCTCCTGGGACCCCCTGCGCAGACGACGTGACTTTGAACGCCTCTACCGAGAGGGACAGCGGTTCCGTAGTCCCCTGCTCACACTGGTGGTGCGCGGAGAATCGCAGCCAGGGAAATGGCGGGCCGCGACAGTCTGCAGCAAGAAGGTTGGGGGAGCCGTGGTGCGAAACCTGCTCAAGCGCCGCCTGCGCGGAGTCCTGGACGAAGGTGTCTGGCACCAGGGGAAGTCGGGAGACCTGGCCCTAATCTGCAGGCCGGAGGCAGCTGCGGCTACTTACCGGGAACTGGCTCGGCAGGCGCGGCGGTTGCTGGCCCAGGCCGGGCTGAGGGAGGCCTGAAGCGTGAAAGGGCTGACTGCCGTGCTAGTCGGCCTCATCCGACTATACCAGCGCACCCTGTCTCGACTCCTGCCCGGCGTCTGTCGGTTCCGGCCTTCCTGCTCGGAATATGCGGTGGAGGCGCTACGGGTACATGGGCCGTGGCGGGGCGGCAAGCTGGCGCTGCGGCGCCTGGCACGCTGTCATCCTTTCCATCCGGGTGGTGACGACCCGGTACCCCCGGTGACGAGTGGGGGGCGGGGCTCAGCTCATGGATCGTCTCCCGCTAGGGAGGATCCGCTTGCTGGCCGGAAGGAGCCACACGTCACGGCGTCCAACTACTCCACGAAGGATATCTAGTTGAGACCACGCACGTCTGTTACCCTACTTGCGGTGCTCACGGCAGTCGGGCTGCTGAGCGCCTCGGTGTTCGCCGCTCCTCTGCCTCGCCAGCGAGGCTTGCCCGAGGAGTTGGTCATCCAAGACCAGCCCCCCCTCGCCGAACAGCTGCGCACCCTTGAGCAGATGGCCGCCCATACCCGCCAACATGCCCCTAAGCCGGGCTTCTTCGAGAAAGCGAAGGCCTTCTTCAGCGGGGGACAGCAGGTCCCTCTGATTAACCTCTCCCAGCTGGGAGCCGCCGCCACGGCCCTCAAAGGTAAGCCGGCTCTGATCGCGGTGCAGGGGGTGTGGCAGCCGGGGAAGGATGCCGGCGTGGCCTCCTTCTCCAGCCGCGGGGTGACTTGCCGGCTCACCCTGGGGCCGGGGGTGGTACGGGAGGGGCTGCCAGAAAGCCTGGCGGGGCTGCCGGTTCGGGCGGAGGGGCTGGCCCAAGTGCAGCCCAATGGCGTGGTGACCATCCAGGTTGCCAGGCTAATCCCCGGGGGGTCCCTGGTGGACCTGCGCATCGCCCGCGCCCACGAGTTGGAGGGCCAGTACCAGGCCGCGATGGATCCCTACAACGTTGCGGCCCGCCTGGCTCAGACGGAGAACTATGAGTTCGGCCCCTTTGCCGCCACGCGGGCCGCGGACCTCGCCCTGACGCAGCTCAGGGACGAAAAGGCGGCCCGCGGCCTGTATTCGAGCGCCTGGAACCTGTACAGCAAGCGGGTGCGAGGGGAACCGGCCTACCATACCTGGGTGCAAAGCCCAGACGGCGATTGGAGACAGGAACCGGTCACAGTCGCCATCGCCGAGCCGCTGCGCCAACTGGAGCAGGACGGCTTCTGGTATCGGTTCGTAGCCGGATTTGTGACCGTGTGCGGCGGCAACGCCGGGCTGGCCCTGCTGCTGCTGGCGGTGGTCACCCGCGTGCTGGTCTATCCGCTGACCAAGAGGCAGCTGGCCTCGGCTCGTGACATGCAGCGTCTGCAACCGATGATGAAGGCGTTGCAGGAGAAGCACAAGGGCGACAAGCAGAAGTTCCAGGAGGAGTTCTGGAAGCTCTGCCAGGAGCACGGAGTGAACCCCCTGGGCGGCTGCCTGCCACTGCTTGTGCAGATGCCACTGCTGTACTTCGTATACGTGGGCCTGCGGGCGTACATTGTCAACCTCGACCAGGCCAGCTTCCTGTGGGTTCCCAGTCTAGCGCAGCCGGACATGATCCTGCTGATCGTCTACACCATCAGCCAGATTGCCTTCGGCAAGGTGACCCAAGCGCAGAACCCGGCCGCCGCTATGGACCCCCAGCAACGGCAGCAGCAGCAGATGATGACGTACATGATGCCGATCATGTTCTTCTTCCTGTTTCAGGGGTTCCCCGCGGCCTTCATGCTCTACTGGTTGGGCACGAACGTGGTCTACCTGGCCCAGCAGATGTACTACAATCATACCGCTCCGCCGCTGGACGCTCCGCTCACACCTAAACGAGGGGGCGGAGGTTGGTTTGCCCGCATGATGCATTCTGCCGGGAAGACGACGACTACGCCGCAACCACCGCCTTCCACTGGCAGTTACGAAGCCAAGCGAGCCGCCTCCGAGGGCAAGCTGACCAGCAAGCAGGAGGCAGACAAGCGCCGCAAGAAAAGACGGTGGACGCGACCGAAGTAGGTGCAGAGCAGACAGGAAGCGGGGGGCTGGGCGCGACATCCCGGCGGCGGGGCAGCACCATGAAGAGGAGGAGCCATCCCCCCACGCGGGACCGGCTGGTCCCTGCAATCCGGTCGGGAGGCTCATGCAAATAGACCATGGCCAACGAAGCAGTGGAAGTCACGGGCAGGACACTGGAAGAGGCTCTGGAGAGCGCCGCGGAGCAGTTGGGCGTGGCGACTGAACAGCTAGAGTACGAGATTGTGGCGGAGCCGAAGAAGATCTTCGGGGTCCTCGGGTCGGGGCACTACACGCTCCGGGCCTGGCGCCGGGGGGAGGCACCCCCAGCTGCTGAGGAAGGCAGCGCCGAGCCTGCCGCACGGGAGCTCGAAGGGACAGGGCCGGGGCAGCCTTCGGCGCAAGAGGTCGCCCAGCGCGCCCAGGAGATCACCGCGCACCTGTTCCAGATGATGGGCATGGAAGCTCAGGTAGAGATCGTCAGCGCCAATCGGGAGGGTATCTCTCTCGATGTAAAGACCCCGATGTCTCATGGGCTACTGATCGGCCGGCACGGTGATACCCTCGATGCGCTTCAGTTCCTGGTTGGTGTGGGCGCCAACCGAGGCGAACACGGCGGGTACCGCGTTACCCTGGATGTAGGCGGCTACCGCAAGCGCCAGGCCGATAAGCTGCGCCAGATGGCCCTGGAGACCGCCGCTCAGGCGGTGGAGACCGGTCAGGAGGCGGTTATTCCCGGCCTGAAGGCATACGAGCGGCGCATCGTCCACATGACGCTGGCGAACCGCGAGGACGTGACGACCTACTCAGAGGGGGAGGGCGAACAGCGGCAGATCGTCATCAGCCCCAAGACTGCGGAGTAAGGGGAGGTCTTCCCCATGCCCGTGCTCTACAAACTCCACACTTTGGACGAAGCGCTGCAGGCCGCGGCGGCTCTGCGGGCAGAGAGCAAGCGCATCGTCATGACCAACGGATGCTACGACCTGCTGCATCCGGGGCATATCGTGCACTTGCAGCAGGCTCGTGACCTGGGTGACGCGTTGTTCGTGGCCATGAACAGTGATCGCAGCGTGCGGGAACTGAAGGGGCCCAATCGCCCGGTGTACAACGAGACGCAGCGCGCCCTAGCCCTATCTGCCCTGGCCTGCGTGGACGTGGTACTGGTGTTTGACGCCCTCAGCCCCCTGCAGGTCATGGCCGCCCTGAGTCCGGAGGTCTACGTCAAGGGCGGCGACTACACTCTCGAGACCATCAACCAGCAGGAGCGTGCCCTGCTGGAGAGCATGGGTGCAGAAATCCACCTCCTGCCTATGGTCGAGGACTTCTCCACCACCCGTCTGATCGCTCGCTTCCAGGAACACGCCTGACCGGCTTCGTCCGAAACGATGCAGCAGGTTCCCGCGACTCGGAGCAGAACCTCCCTCCAGCCCCGTTCTCCAAGGCCTGACTGTCATGCGGTTTGTTATTACCGTTGACGACTTCGGCGCTCTCGTACCTCTCCATCGGCAGGAGCGCACCCTCGCGTTCTGGGAAAGTCTGGGACTGCGAGCGACACTGTTCTGCGTGCCCCGTGGTCCGGGCGGCTGGCGCGCGGATCGGGCAGCCGATTGGCAGGCCTTCGTGCAGCGAGCGTGCGGAGCCGGGCACGACCTGCAACTGCACGGCTTAGATCATGCGCCCTACGAGTTCGGGCCCACCCCGGTGTGGATGCGGGCGCTGGGAGGCGCTGCAGAAGAGCAGCGTTTCGAGCAGATCCGGGCGAAACAGGAGAGCGCTTGGCGAAAGAAGACCTTCGTCCCCATGCTGCAGACAGCTCGCAGCATTCTCGCGGAAGCCGTCGGCGAAGAACCGCAGGTCTTCCGTTCCGGCGCCCTCTCGCAGTGCCCGGCGCTGTACGAGGCGCTGGCGGAGGTGGGCATATCTTACGCCTCGAACGCCGTGGTCAACCCGCGCGGATGGAACTACATCGTGGGCGACTATGATAGCGACCGTCCGTGGGACGCGGCCGTTCCTCCCTACCCCTTCCGCACGCCTTCGGGCACGACGATGCTCCCCATAATCAGCGAGTACGCCTGGCACGTGAGGAAGGAGAGAATCGAGACACACGCGGCGCTGGCGCGGGAGGACCGACGGCGGGTGCGCGAGGAGGGAGGGATCTTCCTGCTGGTCTGCCACGCGCAGTGCGTGGGCGGTGAGCAGGACTATGCCCGGACAATACTGAGCCGGCTCGTGGCCGAGGCGAGGGATGAGGGAGACGTCGAGTTCGGCACGGTGCGGGATCTACTGGAGGCGATCCAGGCCGGCGACCTCACCGTGCAGCCCTCCCCCAGCGTGAACGGCGATGATTGAGAGCAGCGTCGGCTCACTGACGTTGCGGGCAGTACTTGAGGAGAACGAATATGCGCATTGACCGGTTTGACGGGCCGGAGATGTCTTACCTTCAGGATATCCTCAGCTCCGGGCAGTTGGCCCAGAGCGAAACCGGTTACGTGGGGAGGCTCGAACGGGCCTTTGCCAAAGCCTACGGAGTCAAGTACGCTATCGCCGGCAACGCCGCCATGTCTCTGCTGATTGCGGCGATGTATGCAGCTGGCGCGGGGACGGGGGACGAGGTGGTCTGCGACCCGATCGTGCAGTTCCACGCCATCGCCGCGCTCTGGCAGAACGCTCACCCCACCTGGGCCGACGTGCGCGCCGAGGACTGGCTGATGGACCCGGCCTCCGCCGAGGCGACTATTACGGACCAGACCAGGGCTCTTTGCTGCACGCACCTGTGGGGGTTGCCCTGCGAGGGGGATAAGCTCCGGGAAATCGCCGACCGCCGCGGGGTGGTGCTGATTGAGGATTGCGCCCACGCCATGTTCCTGCCGTATGACGACAGGTGGGCCGGCACCTGGGGGCATATCGGTGTGTTCAGCTTTTGCCAGGGCAAGCACATGACCAGCGGCGACGGGGGAATGGCGATCACCGACGACCCGGAACTGGCCCGACGCTTGCGCAGCGTCACGCTTTTCGGCGAGTCGCCGCCGGAACTGGCCACCGTATTCCGCATGACCGAGATGCAGGCTGCCATCGCGCTGGCGCAACTGGAGCGGGTCCAGGGGTACCTCGAGGAGTATCGCAAGTCTTACCAGGTCTTCTCCGCGGCGTTGGAGGGCTGCACCTGGCTCCGCCCCCGCCTGGTCCGGCCGGCGAGTGGCAACTCGCCTTACTGGTTCTCCTTTGCTTTCCAGGGGGAGGAGTACGGGGTCGGCTACGATGCCTTCAAGCGGGCTCTGTTCGAGACGGGCGATGCCTGGATGGTGGGCTTTACCCAGGCCCCGGCGTACAAGTACCGGCTGTTCACCGCTCCGCTGGCCTACCAGAACAAGGGTTGCCCGCTGCGGGGCTGCCCCTATTACCAGGGCAGCTACGAGTACCGGGACGGCCTCTGCCCGGTGGCGGAGGACCTCATCCCGCGCCTGGTAACGACCAGTTGCATGATCGCCGAGGACGAAGCGAAGCAGGTGGCGGAGCGCCTGACGGAGGCTGTAGAGCAGGCGGAGAAAGGATAGTCGGCGATGGACCCGCTTCCCCTGACCGACGAGAACACGGAGCGCCTCTTCGCCATCGTGGCGGCGCTGCAACCGGCGACCACTGCCCACGTCCGCGAGGAGCTGCAGCGGCGGCACGGTCTGGAGGTAGAGGCGGCGGAGCTGCAGCGCTACCTGGAGTGGCTGCGCTCGGGGTTCCCCCGGCGGCTGGTGCATGTTGGGCTGGAGCGGTGGTCGGTGGTGGAGATCGGCTGATCCGCACGCGGTCAGGGGAGAGTCACTCGCTGCCCCGTATGCGCCGATTCCTGCGCGGCCAGGGCGGTGGCCAACGCCGCCCGGGCCTCACCGACGGTGACCTCGGGTTCCCTGTCCTCCCGCAGGCAGTCGACGAAATGATCCAGCATCCGGGCTACGTACCAGGGCTGGACGCGCAGCGGCTGACGGATGGGGATCGGGATGACTTCCTCGCCGCGGAAGCCCAGCAGCGGCAGTTCGTCCTCCGGGTCGTCGCGAAGGAGCAGCATCCCCTCCGTCCCCACCAGTCGCCTCTCTGCGACCGATCGTCCGCCCACGGAAGTCTGCCCGACCAGAATGGTGCTCAGGCCGGCCCGGCCGTGGAGCAGAGTCAGGCCGAGACTGGCTTCTCCGCCTACCGCCAGCGAGGCAGGCAGAGAGCGGGACTCAACGGATTGCGCCGTGACTGAGCGCGCCAGCCCCAGGAAACGCTGCAGCACGGCAATCGCATGGAAGGCGGCGCTGGGGACAGCGGCTGATTGCTCCGCGGTCGGCGGCGGCTTCTCCAGCATCGTTACCTGGGCCAGGAACAACTCCCCCAGGTCTCCTTCGCCCACGACCTGCAGCGCTCTGCGAATGGCCGGATGCTCGAGTTGGGGGAGAGAGGTGTACAGCCGGCCGGCGGAACGCTGCGCCGTTCGGACCATGGCGTCGAGGTCTTCCAGAGAAGCCGCCGGAGGCGCGTCCAGGATCACCGACTTGCCGGCGGCCAGGAAGGCGTTCGCCACTGCGACCCGCTCCTGCGGCCGGCCGCACAGGTGAGCCAGGTCTACGCTCTCCTCCGCCACCAGCGCCTGCCAGTCGGCTACCGCGCGCTTGACGATGCCCCAGCGGGCCGATAGCGCGCCGCGTGTCTCCTCGTCCGGCTCGGCCAGATACACCTCGGCTACGTGCGGGTTGTCCACAAAGGCGGTCATGTGCAGATCGGCGAGGGGCGAGACGCCGATCTGAGCGACGCGCAGGCGTCCGTCCGGAGTCACAGGCAGGCCTCCCGAGGTTCGAGATGAGCAGGCAACAAGTCCCGCACCGCCGCCGTCGCCTCCAGGTGACCGACAACTGTCCCACGACAGTTGGTCTGTTCCGGCCGTGCCCAGCGCCCCAGGCCGGGCGGCAACGGTAAGAGCTCGGCCAGCAGCGCCAGCACCACCGGCGGCCAGGCTCGGCCCGAGCCGTCGGTCACCTTGATCGCCAGCCCCAGCCCCGCCTGCGGCAGACCCACAGCGAACAAGCCTTCGGCGCCTCCTTTGGCGACTACGGCGCCGGCGCTCTCGCGGAGCAGGTCCGTGTTGAAACTGCCGGGGCCCTGCACCATCTCCGGGTGGGCGGACATCGCTGCCGTTACTCGCCGCGCGGCCCCGCACAACTCCTCCCGCAGCCCCTCAGGCTGGGCCAATCGAGCAAACATCGTGGCGATGCTGCCCAACGGAAGCGCATAGGTGGGCGCACTGCAGCCGTCCGGCACAAGCACAAGCTCCTGTTCTGCCACTCCGGCGAATAGCGCCAGGTGTCGCCGGATGAGCGCCTGCACCGGGTGGCCGGGGTCGAGGTAGCCCCGGATCGGCGCGCTCAGGGCCAGGGCAGTGGCCAACATGCCCGCGTGCTTACCGGAGCAGTTGCTATGCAGGGCGCTTGGGGAGAGCCCGGCCCCGAGGAGACGCTCCCGTTCCTCGCCGTCATCCGGCCAGTGGACGCCGCACTGCAGGTCACTTTCGCCCAACCCCAGCCGGTCCAGAATCTCCCGCACTGCCGCCAGGTGCAGAACCGAGCCTTGGTGCGAAGCACAGATAACCGCCAGATGGCGGGGCTCCAGCCGAAAGCGGTCGGCAGCCCCGGAGGTGACTACGGCAAGAGCCTGTATGGGCTTGGCCGCCGAACGCAGCACCACGGGCACTTCAGGGTCACCCAGCGCCGCCGCCCGGCTTCCCGAAGCCCAGGCCGCGACCACCTGCCCGTAGTGGATGGCTTCCACCACTGCTCCCCGGTAGGACAGCGCCAGGGGTACCGCCTGGGGCAGGGGCTCGCCGACGTCCACGTTCACTCGGCCTTCTTCACATAGTTGACGCGCAAGTTGGCCAGGACGTTGTCTATCTCACGCTGCTCAACAGGCTCCGCATGCGGGCGCAGCTGCTGGGCGAGGGCTTCCAGCGAGTCAATGGCCACCCGCGCCTGGGCGAGGTCAGTTCTGGCCTCAGTTGCCCCCGGCGCTACCACCAATCCCAGATGGATCCAGGCCGCCTGATTGAGCACCCCGATCAGGAAGCGGAGAGTATCGTAGATGTCCAGGTCGGCCAGGGAGGGGACGCGAGGTTCCTCGCCGGGACCCGCGTCCTCCTCCGGAGGGACGCGCCCATGCGGAGGCGGTGAGGGCACTTCCTCTTCCTGCGCTGCCTCTGCTCCCGACCCGTCATCCGGCGGGATACGACCATGGGGAGGCGGGGAGGGGACCTCTTCTTCTCCCCCTTCCGGTTCCGGCTGGTCAAGTTCCCTCTCGTCAGTCATGATGACACACCTCTTAGGCAAGTAGCCCGCCTCCAGCGGGCTCTACGGTACCACGATCGCTCTAAGCATATCCCCTGACCGGGCCGCAGTGTCGTCCAGGGCCGCTTGCGTTTGCTCCAGGCTGTACTCTCGGGTGGGCAGGGAGGCCAGGTCTACTTGGCCGCCGGCGAGCAACCGCAGCGATTCCTCCAGGGCATAGCGCGAGCGGCGAGAGAAGATGACGGTCAGCTCCTTGCGGCGGGGGATGGTGGAGTCGAAAGTCACCCGATCCGGATGAGGGATGCCCACCACTACCAGTCTGCCGCCGGGCCGGGTCAAGCGCATAGCCTGCTCCACCGCCTCACTCTCGCCGGAGCACTCAAAGACCACGTCGCCCTCCCGGCCCGCCTCTTCCAGTTCCTGGAAGGAGGCGACCACTGGAGCACAGCCCAGCTTCTGAGGCCACTCGCGGCGTCCGGCCAGCGGCTCCACCACAGCGATCTCGTGGCTGCCCCGCGCTCGCGCCACGAGGAGAGTACACATGCCGATGGCCCCAGCGCCCAGGAAGATCAGGCGCTCGTGGGGAGTGAGCTGCGCCAACCGTACCGCGTGCAGTCCCACTCCGAGCGGTTCCACCAGTGCGCCAATGGTGTAGCCGATACCGGGCGGCAGCGGCTGGACGGCGTAGGCCGGGCAGACGATGTACTCGGCCAAAGCCCCGTCCCGCTGCGGAAAACTGGGGAAGATGACATGCCGGCAGAGGTTGACCAGCCCCGCGCGGCAGATGTCACATTCGCCGCAGTGCCAACTCGGTTCCACAGCCACCGGAGTTCCCAGTGGCGGGCTCTGCACACCCTCACCCCAGGCAGCCACGTCACCCGAAAACTCGTGCCCCTGGATGATAGGATGGTCCGGGACTACTCCACTGGCGTGGCCGTCTTCGTACAAGCGCCAGTCGGAGGGGCAGATGGACACCGCGCGTACTTGGACCAGGATCTCTCCCGGGCCAGGCGCGGGGACGGGAATATCGTCAATCCGCACGTCGTGCGGGCCGTAAAGTCGGGCTGCTCGCAAGAGTTCTCACCTACATGGCTCGACGGATCGGGAAGTCTCCAGGGCTCGCTGCAGTCTTCGGCAGGACTCGCACCGTCCGCACTGTTTCTCCTCGCCAAGGTAGCAGGACCAGACCGACTCCAGGGGCACACCCAGCGCCCGACCACGGCGAACGATCTCGGCCTTGTCCAGGTCGGCGGTGGGCGCGTGCAGGCTTAAGCCGCTGAGGGTCGAGTGACTCCACAGTGCGTCAGCGGCCTGCATGAAGGCGCGCGAGTTGTCGGGAAAGGTCGCTGCCTCCTCGGCGTTGAAGCCGCACACCACCCAGTCTGCGCCCAGCCGCTCAGCGAAGGCGGCGGCGACGTTGACCAGGACACCATTGCGATTGGGGACCCAGACGGCCCGAGCGCTATGCGCCGCAGGCTCCGGCGCGTCTAGGTCGGCCGGCTCGGGCTCCGGCAAAGCCCGGTCCGTCTCGGTCAGCGCACTACCGCCCAAAGCCCCCAGCCAGGGCAGCGCTACCACCTGGTGGGGGCACTGCAACCACGCCGCTTGCCGCTGTGCGGCCTCGGTCTCCCGCTGGGCGGCACGCTGGCCGTAGTCGCAGGTCAACGCCAGGACCAAAGTCGCCCCGGTCCGCGTCAGTGCCGCCGCCACCAGGGAATCCAGACCGCCGGAAAGCAGCACCACGGCGCGCATGGTCAGCCCTCCCGGTAGGTCACGGCCGCGGTCGGCGACTCATAGACGGTTACCGCGGCGACCTGCGCCGGCAAGTGCACCGCCGCCGCCTGGACCCGCGCGAAGATATGCTGCGCCAGGGCCTCCGCGGTAGGATTGCGCCCAGCAAAGGCCGGGTGTTCGTTGAGAAACTGGTGATCCAGGTCTTGCAGGGCCGCTTCGCACAATGACTTGAGCGCGGCGAAATCCACCAGGAATCCGCCCTGGTCCAGAGTCTCACCCCGGAAACTGACCAGCACCCGGTAGTTATGACCATGCAGACGAGCGCAGGGACCAGCGTAGTTGTCCAAGCGGTGCGCCGCTGAAAACTGGCGTTCGACAGTCAGTTCGTACATGGTGGGAGGCCCCCGGAGGCACGCGGATTATAGCACAGGCAGAGAAAGGGCGGCAACGTGGAGGCTAGGGAGGGAGTGTACCATTGGTTGTGTAAAAGCTGGTCTCTTAGGGAAAGGGGCGTTAGACTCCTGTTGCGTGTGGTTGGTGAAGAGCAACCTGCAGGAGGTAACGCCCCAATGGTCAGTGCGCATCGCGACTGTTCTACTACCAGTGTAGAAGTCAACTCTGGCGCGCGCCGGCGTGCGACGATTCCCATCTGGAGGGCCCATGTGCAGATGCGGAGGGGCATTGCGAGAACTCAGGTCCGGCGCAGAATCCGCCCCTGCACCAGCCAAGCCCTTCTGAATACGCTATCTAAGAGAGCCAGGGAATTTCCCCTCACCCGCCGCGGTGACCCTTTCACCGGGCCCAGGCGTCAGTAAGCACGACCCGCGGCGGTCGCATTACCTCGGAGAGGTGAAGTCTATGCCGATACAAGTCACCGAAGGGATCTACTGGGTCGGAGCGTTGGACCCTGACATCCGCGTCTTTGACGTCATCATGGCCGCGCCGCACGGCACGACCTACAACGCCTACCTGGTGCGTGGCCAAGACAAGACGGCCCTAATCGAGACAGTCAAGTCCGGCTTTGAGAGCCAGCTCTTCGCTCACCTGGAGCAGGTCATGGATCCCTACGAAGTGGACTACCTGGTGCTGAACCATTGCGAGCCGGACCACAGCGGGGCGCTAGCTGCGGTCGTGGAGCGCTGCGGCGGTCCCCAGGTAGTCTGCTCCAGGAGCGCCAGGTTACTGGTGCAGGGCCTACTCAACCGCGACGTGTCCCCCCTGCTGGTGGGGACCGGCGATTCCCTGGACCTGGGCGGCAGAACCCTCGAGTTCATCCAGACCCCTTTCCTGCACTGGCCAGACACCATGTTCACCTACGTGCCCGAAGATCGGGCGCTGTTCCCCTGCGACTTTCTGGGCGCCCACTTCTGCGACCAGCGCATGTTCAACGACCTGGTGGAGGACTACTCACACGCCTTTGACTACTACTTCCACGTCATCATGCGCCCCTTCAAGAGCTACGTGCTCAAAGCCTTGGAGGAACTGGACCAACGAGAAGTCTGCCTGGTCGGGCCCAGCCACGGGCCGATGCTGCGGGAGAGCATCTGTGACTACCTGGACAAGTACCGGGAGTGGGCGAGTGCGCTGCCCGGAGCCCAGAAGGATCGTTTGCTGATCTTCTACGCCAGCAGCTACGGCAATACACGGCGCCTCGCAGAGGAGATGGGGCGGGGCGCCGAGGCGGCAGGGGCCCGGGTGTCGCTGCTGGATTTGTCCAGCGCCGACGTGGGTGCGGTGCTGAGCGATATCGAGGCCTGCGGCGGCCTGGCTGTCGGTTCGCTGACCATCAACGGCGATGCCGTCAAGCCCGCTTGGGACTTGCTTTCCTCGCTGGCTACCCTCAACTTACGCGGGAAGGCGGCGGCCGCCTTCGGCTCGTATGGCTGGAGCGGCGAGGCGCCCAAGATGCTAGCCCGCCGTCTGGAGGACCTGAAGATGAGGCTGGTGGGCGAGCCGGTTACCTGCACTCTGGCCCCGACGGAGGAAGACCTGGGGGCAGCCCGGGAGTTAGGGAAGAAGCTGGCGGAGGGAAGACCGGCGTCTTGAACAGAGTGAGGAAGTGAGGCGGATCCATGCTTCGCAGCCTGCCTGTGCTGCTGCTGGCAACAGCATCCCTGCTCGCCGCCGAGGAGCCGCCCGCGCTGCCGCCCAACTCCCTGTGGATCGAGTCCGGGCGGGTCAACTGGAACGGCCCGGACCTGCTGGTGCCACCGGAGATGAGCGCTGCGCAGGCGGTGACGGCCCTGTTGACCGTGGGCCCGGGGCAGGTCGTCTGGATCGAGGAGACGCGGCAGAACGACGAGACTCCGACCAGCTTCCGCTTGCATCTCGCAGACCTTAGACGGGGGACTTCCCGACAGCTGCTGGGCACGCCGGAATCGCTGGGGGGAGACGCGCCTTTCCGCGTGGAGGCGGCTCGCCTCAACGAAGACGGTAGCGCGCTGCTCCTGCGTCTGCGCCTGGCCGGGAGTGGGTATCACAGCGAGGTTCGGCGGATCACGCTAGAGAGTGCGCCGCAGGTCAGCCTCCTGGACAACGTTACCGTGTGGGACAGCCAGTCAGCCGACGGCTCCGTCCAAGCGGCCGCCTCCTGGGCGATAGGCGAGTCGGCCACGACCGCCGATGCGGGAGGACCCGAACGGCGCTACGGAGTGCTGGTCCTGTCCACTCCGGCGCAGCTGAAGGAACGCCACTCCTGGAGAGTCGGGGCGTACGATGAGATCCGTCCTTGGCAGGAACCCTACTTTGCCGCGGTGGCAGTCGCCCCCGACGGCAGCCGGGTGGCCTACATCAATCCGCACGGTCTGTGGCTCTACCGGCCCGGCGGCGGGGAGCCAACTGCGCGGTTGGAGCTGGCACTCGGGAAAAGCCTGAGCCTCGAGGGAGTAGTCTGGGCGCGGGAGGGGGCTGGCCTGTACCTGACTGTGCGCCGCGGCGATCAAGCGCAGCCGGCGATCTACTGGTTGCCCACAGATCGGGGGTACCCCCGGCTAGTTCGAGAAGGCGCGGAAAGGCTATGCCTGTGGAACGCCCCCGGGGAACGATGATCGCGCCATGAGCCCCGCGCAACCGGACAAACCCTCCCCGCCGGTGCCACGGGGGTGAGCGACCAACCGAACATCCTGTCTTCTCTCCCTTCGGCTCGAGGTCTTGCCGCCGGGGCCAATCCGCACTTGCTCTATCCCCCGCCATGTGTTAGAATCTGAGTTCCAGCGGAGAGGTGGCCGAGTGGCTGAAGGCGATCGCCTGCTAAGCGATTATGGGGCACAAACTCCATCCCGGGTTCGAATCCCGGCCTCTCCGCCAGTGTTGTACAACTCGCGACTCGCCACTCGCGACTCGCGACTTCCCAATGCGCACCCGTAGCTCAGTGGACAGAGCACCGGCCTCCGGAGCCGGGTGTCGGGCGTTCGAGTCGCCCCGGGTGCGCCAGTTTGGAGGCGAGAGGCGAGAAGCCGAGGGAGCCGATCCGGCGTCTCCGTCTGGCAACATGCGACTTTCGAATCGCGACTGCGGTTAGCGCGCTCGTAGCTCAGTGGATAGAGCACCGGCCTGCGGAGCCGGGGGTCGGGCGTTCAAGTCGCCCCGAGCGCGCCAGATTCTAACGGCAGGCCCGCCGGCAGGCACAGAGACAGGCACAGGGACAGGGGAACGGCCCGCCTGTCGTTGAGCCTGCCGTTGTGTTTGTTCCTGTGCCTGTCGTCCCTAGCGCCCGCGTAGCTCAGAGGATAGAGCAAGAACCTCCTAAGTTCTAGGTCGCCCGTTCGACTCGGGCCGCGGGCGCCAGAAGACGACAGCTGAACGACAGCGCTGCTAGGGGCCGGCCGAATCGTCGTTCAGCCGTATTCGCCGGTCGTTCAGCAGCCGTTCCCGGCGGAGAGGTGGCTGAGTCCGGTTGAAAGCGCACGACTCGAAATCGTGTAGTGGGTTTCCCACTCGTGGGTTCGAATCCCACCCTCTCCGCCATTCTTTCTCGGTCGCGTCCTTTGATAATACTGTCGCACAGGCCCGGCGGTCCGGAGGTTAGTCCCGAGCCGCTGAGGCTATCTCAGCTGTCGTACCCCGGCGGAGAGGTGACCGAGCTGGCCGAAGGTGCACGCCTGGAGAGCGTGTTGTCGCGTAAGCGGCACGTGGGTTCGAATCCCACCCTCTCCGCCATTTTGCCTCACCCCCTGCCCCCTCTCCCTGCGGGAGAGGGGGAGCGGAACCAAGCGAGCAGTTGCGGCAGTCCAGAAACAGCGAGGCTGGGCCGGATAGGGTCCGGGTGGGGCTCTTAGGCGAGTCCAGAGCGCCAGTCACCCGTGCGGCCCCTCAGAGCTGCCAGATCCTGTCGTTCCTCCCGGCCGTGCTAGGTGGGGGACTAGCGGTACCCTGTACCGGCAATCCGCTACAGCCGGGCCGAATTCCCCGCCCCCGGGCTCCGTTTGTGGGGTCTGCCCCCCGTAAGTGGCGATGAAGGTCTGGTCCCGCGCAAGTCGGCGCTGCTGAACCCCGTCAGGTCCGGAAGGAAGCAGCGGTAGGCATCCCGCCGGCTGTGCCGCGGTCAACCGGGCCGGAGCAAACTGCGAGGGTAACGCCCGTAAGCGCCAGTTCAAAGGCGAGGTGCACGGCCGGGAGGGACGATGGGGATTGGGTAGCGCAGGCTTCCAAGCCTGCGTCCCTCGTAGGGGCGCGATTCATCGCACCCGGCGGTGGCTGGGGGCGTGGCTCTCGACGTGAGGGCGGCATTTCACGTGGCTGTCCCGCGATCCGGGGAGTGGCGCGAATCGCCGGTTTGCGCTTGTCCTCCCCCCGCTTGCGGGGGGAAGGGGGGGGTGAACAGGCCTTCCGGAACCCCACCCTACCATCCCCGCAAGCGGGGAGGGAGGCAGGCGGCCTGCGATGGAAGGGCCGAATACGCGCGCGGCGCGCCGCGCCGCGCGCAAGTACCCGGCCCCTTGCTGACGCCTGCCGCACCCTATGGACACTATCACCCAACCTGACCTAGACTACGACCGCAAGGCGGATGTGCTGTACATCTCCTTCGGTCCGCCACGGCCTGCCATCGGACTGGAGACGGAGGAGGGGCTGGTGTTGCGGCTGGACCCAGACACCGACGAACTGGTCGGCGTCACCATCGTCGGCGCGCGAGCGCGCCTGACGCAGCAGCCGGACTGGAGACCCGCGCCGTTTGAGAGCCAACCTGCCCTGTGGGAGACGGCCAAGCGGGCCGCGGCAGCATGAGCCGGCCTCATCGCGGATGTCCTACCTCCCTTTCGCCCTAAAATATCGGCCCCAGACCTTCGAGGAGATCGTGGGGCAGGAGCATGTGGCCCAGACGCTGCGCAATGCCGTCGCGCAGGGTCGGGTTCACCATGCCTACCTCTTTGCCGGGCCGCGGGGGACCGGGAAGACCTCCACCGCTCGGGTGCTGGCCAAGGCGCTCAACTGCGAGCGCGGGCCGACGCCGGAGCCCTGCGGGGAGTGCGCTGCCTGCAAAGCGATTCAGGCCGGGCGCTTCATGGACGTCATCGAGATTGACGCCGCTTCCCATCGAGGCATTGACGACATCAAGGACCTGCGGGAGAAGGTCAAGTACGGCCCGGCCGAGGGGCGGTATAAGGTCTACATCCTCGACGAGGCCCACCAACTGACTACCGACGCCTCCAACGCTCTGCTCAAGACCCTGGAGGAGCCGCCCGCCCACGCTTTCTTCGTCCTGGCCACCACCGAGGCGCACAAGTTCCTGCCCACCATCATGAGCCGCTGCCAGCGGTTCGACTTCCGGGCGATTCCGCCGGTGGCGATTGTGGAGGCGCTCCGGCACATCGCCGAGCGCGAGGGCGTGACCATTGACGAGGCGGCGCTGTGGACGATCGCCGAGGCCGCGGGCGGGGCGATGCGGGACGCGGAGTCCATCTTTGACCAGGTGGTGGCCTACGCCGAGGGGACCATTGACCGGGAGACCGTTGCCGCGGTCCTGGGGCTGACGCAGCACGAACTGCTGGAGCGTACCGTCCGGCTGCTGGGCGCGCGGGACCTGGCGGGGCTGTTTGCGCTGGTGGACGAACTGGTGGCCTCGGGCAAGGACCTGGGACAGTACCTCAAGGACCTGACGGCCTACTGCGGGAACCTGTTGCGGCTAGAACTGGGCGCGCCTCCGCCGGCTTGGGCACAAGGCGAGAGCGGGCAGGCGCCGGTGGCGCGGGAGTTGGCGACTAGCCTTGGCCGGCAGCGGGTGCTGGAGATCATCCCAGTGTTGACTGCGGCTACCGAGCGATTGCGCGAGGGCGCGGCGGAGGTACTCACCGTAGAGTTGGCCCTGGCGGAGGCAACGGAGGAGAGGTTACCCCTCCCGCCCTCTCTCAAGGAAGGGCAAGCCAGTGCAGAGACTTCCGCCGCCGACGTCTCGGCGGTGCAGCGAAGCGACACCCGGCCGGACAGCACTGGCGGGAGGCCGGTGCCACCCGGACGGGGGCGAATACCGGCTCCCCCTGCTGCCGAGCGTCCCCGGCCCGCCGCCACGCCGCCGCCGATTGAAAGACCGCTGACTCTACCGGTCGTGCAGGAGCGCTGGCGGAGTATGCTCCAGGACCAGCTCAAGCGGATGAAGCACGGCGCGGTCTGGGCCATCGCCGTCGAGGGGACCCCAACCGCCTTGGAGGGTACCCAAGTGCAGGTCGCCTTCCCGACGACGCACACCTTCCACTATACCAAAGCCTGCGGTGACCACAAGCCGATCATCGAGGAGGCCCTATCGGCCGTGCTGGGGCGGGCGGTAACTATTGTCTGCAGACAGGGCGAAGTCCCACCCTCGGCCTCTTCCCCGGAGGGAGGAGGTCCCGAAGGTACGGCGGGCGTCGCCCCTGTCGAAAGCGGCGAGGAGACCGCCCGATCGGCGACGGACGAGACGTCCATCGTGCCAGAGGATCCGGCCGCCGCAACGCTGGTGCCCCCGGCAGCGGACGAGACGCCGGCGCCACCGGAAGAGGTGCCTGCTTCCTCCCGCCGCTCGCACGATGCCGTGGACGAGGCCGTCCGTCAGACTCTTGCTTTGTTCGAAGGCAGCCAAGAGTTGCCCGAAAGGTAATCATGCGCAATCCCTTCCAGGCGTTGATACAGAACCAGGTAGCTGCCTTCCAGACCCAACTGGCGGAGGCCCTGGATGAGCTTTCCCGGATGGAACTGGAAGGTTCCTCCGGCGGGGGCGCTGTCAAGGTGCTCATGACTGGCGGAGGGGAGGTTCGCCGAGTGTCCATTGAGCCCAGTGTGCTCGAGAGCTCCGACAAGGAACTGCTGGAGGACCTCATCACCGCCGCCATGCGTGATGCGCTGACCAAGGTGGCCCGCACCAAGCGGGACAAGATCGTCTCCGCCACGCCCCTGGCCGGGATGGGGGTGGAGATTCCGGACATCTTCTGAAGTGCTGGTGTCAATGGACAGTGTCAGTGGTCAAAGCGGCTGGCCCCCTACTCACACTGACAACTGACACTCTGTCGCTACCATGCTCCGCTACCCACCACCCCTCGAACGGGTCATAGAGGAATTAGAGCGCCTGCCGGGAATAGGGCCCAAAAGCGCTCAACGGCTGGCCTTCTTCCTGCTGGGGCGGCCCCAAGAACAAGCCCAGGCTCTTGGTGAGGCGATCCTTTGTCTGCACGAAGGGATTCAGCCGTGCGCCGAGTGCGGCAACTTCGCCGCGGCCCGGCTCTGCCCGGTCTGTGCCGAGGAGACCCGCGACCGGCGGGCGCTGTGCGTAGTGGAGACGGCCACTGACCTGATGGCGCTGGAGCGGGCCGGGGAGTACCGGGGACTGTACCACGTGCTGGGCGGGGCGCTCTCACCGCTGGCGGGAGTCGGGCCTGCCGACCTGCGCGTGGAGCAACTGCTGCAAAGAGTACAGCGTTACGGGACAGAGGAGGTCATCCTGGCCACCTCCCCGACGGTAGAGGGCGACGCCACCGCCGAGTTCGTCCGCCAGCGCCTGGCCCAGTCCGCGCCGGGGGTGAGGATAAGCCGCATCGCCCTGGGCCTCCCGGTCGGGGCGGATATGGACTACGCCGACCAGGTCACGCTGGCGAGGGCCCTGCGGGGCCGGACGCCGATGTAGGGGCCTCACCGCCTGCCCCTCCCCCGGCAGGAGAGGCGGAGAGAGGCGATCATGCGCCGCAATCTGGCCTGGCTCATCATTCTGGCGGCGGCGGTGCTCTTGACCCTGGCTCTGCCGAACCTGCGGATGCCGCCGGTTCCGGCGCAAACTCCCGTCACTCCGCACCCGCCGGAGGCCGGTGCCACCGAGACAGAGGCGGCCGAGATAACCGTCGCTTTTTCCCGTGCCGACGACCCGCGCGGGGTGATCCTGGCGGAACTGGGGAAGGTGCAGCAGTCAGCGCTCGTGGCGATGTATGCCTTCACCGACCGCGACCTGGCACAGGCCCTGGTGGCGGCGCAGCAGCGTGGAGCGCAGGTGGCAGTGTACCTGGACCGCACCATGACCACCAGCCGGGATTCGGTGGCGTTTGGCCTGGTGCAGGCCGGGGTGCCGGTGCGCATCAGCAGCAACCGGCGCATTATGCACAATAAGTTTGCCGTCCTGGACGGCGCAACGGTACTGACTGGGTCCTACAACTGGACAATCAGCGCCTGGAAGTACAACGATGAGAACCTGCTGGTGCTGCGCCGTCCTGACTTGGCGGCGCGGTACACGGAGCGCTTCCGGCAACTCTGGGAGGCCTGGGACCCAGCGCTGACGGCGGCGCTGCAGAGCCCGCTGGGGCCGGGGGAGCATCCGGAGCAGAATTGAGCAGTGCCAGTCGTTGGCCGTCAGACGACAGTGTCCGAAAACCGGCACCGCTTCCCCCACGAGACTGCCGACTGACGACTGATCACTGACCAAGGAGGAACCCAATGGCAGCACTAACCGAAGTCCGCTGGCATGGACGCGGCGGGCAAGGGGCCAAGACCGCCAGCTACATCCTGGCGGTGGCCGCCGCTGAGCAGGGCCATCAGGTCCAGGCCTTCCCTGAGTATGGGGCCGAACGGCGCGGGGCGCCGATGAAATCGTACGTGCGCATCTCGGACCGGCCCATCCGCCTGCGCTCCGGCGTGCGCAAGCCGGCCATCGTAGTGGTACTAGACAGCACGCTGATCGGCTCAGAGAACGTCGCCGCTGGCGTGCCGGAAGACGGGATCATCCTGATCAACGGCACTATGGACCCGGCGGAGGTCAAGCAGCGCATGGGGGTACCGGCCAGTGTCAAGGTGGGCGTGGTGGACGCTACCACCATCGCCAACGAGACGATCGGACGGCCCATCCCCAATACCCCCATGCTGGGGGCGCTAGCCAAGGTCAGCGATGTGGTCTCGCTGGAGGCGGCTAAGGCCGCCGTCCGCAAGACCCTGGGCAAGAAGCTGTCCCAGGCCGTCCTGGAGGGCAATGACAAAGCCGTGGAGCGCGCCTACGAGGAGGTCAAGCTAGCATGAGTCACTACGCCCCGGACGCCAAGTACCAGGAGCTGGCCCCGGCCGGGATTATCCCCCAGCCGGGCAACGCGGTGGAGTATAACACCGGGACCTGGCGGCTGCAAAAGCCGCACCGGCGTGATGAGGACTGCATTGACTGCCTTTTCTGCTGGGTCTACTGCCCCGACAACGCCTGTTGGACAAATGGCGACGCCGAGAAGCCCTCGGTCAAGGGTAGGCAGTTCGACATGGAGCACTGCAAGGGCTGCGCGATCTGCGCGGAGGTCTGCCCCAAAAAGTGCATTGACATGCTGCCCGAAGGCTCCGACTAGGGTCGAGTCGCGCGCCGGCGAAAGACAGACCAAGACATGCCACTGCAGATCAAGGAGCCAACCGAATACCGCGTCTTCCAGCAGGATGCCTCCGGCCAGGCCGTGATCACAGTCACGGTCACCGGTGCTGCGCCGGGCAGCGAGGTCCAGGCGCGGCTAGTGCTGCTCCCGGGCTACTCCGGGCGAGACGCGGACTGGACCGACCTGCAGGAAGACGACGGGGCCTTCTCCGGACCGGTTTTCGGCGCTGCCGGCGGCTGGTATCGGCTGGAAGTCCGCGCCGTGGAGCCGGGAGGGCAGACTCACGGGGCAGCCTTCCCGCACGTCGGCGTGGGCGAGGTCTTCGTCACCGCCGGGCAGTCCAACGCCGCCAACAGCGGGGAGGGCCTGCAGCAGCCGACGGACGACCGGGTGGTGGCCTTTGACGGTACGGCCTGGCGCCCGGCGCGCGACCCGCAGCCGATCGCGACCGGCGAGGGCGGCTCGTGCTGGCCGCACCTGGGGGACCTGCTGGCCCGCCATCTGCAGGTGCCCATCGGCTTCGTCTCGGTGGCGGTAGGCGGTTCCCACACTTACCAGTGGCTGCCCGATACGGGGGAATTCTTCTCTCGCCTGGTGCGTGCGGCAGAGCCGCTGGGTTGCCAGGGGGCCCGCGTCCTGCTCTGGCACCAGGGCGAGAGCGACACGCTGGACCAGACGCCTGCCGAGGAGTACGCCCGGCGGTTGACGGCCATCATGCAGACCTTGGACATGGAACTCGGCTGGCACCTGCCCTGGATGGTAGCGCAGGCCGCCTATGGCTATACGCCGGACTTCCCGGTAGCGAACCAGGAGCAGGTCCGGGCCGGGCAGCGCCTGCTCTGGGAGCGAGGCCTCGCCCTGCAGGGGCCGCTGACTGATGACTTGATCGGTCCGACCTACCGCGCCGACCAGGGCGGCAACTGGATCCATTTCAACGCTAACGGCTTGCGGACCATGGCGGAGCGCTGGTTTGCCATGCTCTGGGCGCAGTGCTATGCCCGCCCGTTGCTGGCAACCGCCTGTCGCTGACTTGCACAGAGGCATATCTATATGCCGATACTCGCGACTCGTGACCCGCGAGGCGCGACTCAGGAGGCTTTCTCTCATGCCCGAAATCAAACCCATGGAGGGTAACCAGGCGGTAGCCGAGGCCATGCGCCAGATCAATCCGGACGTGGTCGCGGCCTACCCGATTACCCCCTCAACCGAGGTCGTGCAGACCTTCTCCACCTTCGTCGCCAACGGCCAGGTGGACACCAACTTTGTAGCCGTGGAAAGCGAGCACTCGGCGATGACCGCCTGCACGGCGGCCGCCGTAGCCGGCGGGCGGGTGATGAACGCGACCTCCTCGCAGGGCCTGGCCCTGATGTGGGAGATCCTCTATATCACCGCCTCTCTGCGCGCGCCGGTCATCCTCACCGTAGTCAACCGCGCCCTGTCGGGGAACATCAACATCCACTGCGACCACTCCGACGCCTACGGCGCGCGCGACTCCGGCTGGCTGCAGATCTTCGGTGAGAACGTGCAGGAGGGCTACGACAACCTCATCCAAGCGGTGCGCATCGGAGAACACCTGGACGTGCGCTTGCCGGTGATGAACTGCATTGACGGGTTTCTGGTAAGTCATTCCTACGAGCTGCTCCAAGTGGAGGACGACCAGGCGGTCAAGGACTTTGTCGGACCGTATCAGGCGGTGCGCCCCTTGCTCGACATCGCCAACCCCATCTCAGTCGGCCCCCTCGATTTGTGGGACTTCTACTTCGAGCACAAGCGAGGTCAACTGGACGCCTACGGCCCGGCCAAAGAGGTCATCGTGGAGGTAGGTCAGGAGTTCGGCAAAGCCTTCGGCCGCGAGTACGGTCTATTTGAGGAGTTCATGCTGGAGGATGCCGAGTATGCGGTAATCGCGCTGGGCTCGGCTGCCGGCACCGCCAAGGACGCGGTGGAGACGCTGCGGGCGGACGGCATGAAAGCGGGGCTACTCAAGCTCCGCGCTTTCCGGCCCTTCCCGGCGGCCGAGATCGCCGCCGCCCTGAACGGGAAGAAGGCCATTGCCGTCTTCGACCGCGCCGCCTCCTACGGCGCGGCCAGTTTCCCGCTGTACTCGGAGATCACTTCGGCGCTGTACACGGCGGGCGTCTGCATCCCGGCGGTGGACGTACTCTACGGCCTGGGCGGACGGGAGATCATCCCGGAGCAGTTCATCGGCGTCTTCCGCTCCTTGCCGAGCGTCGCCGCTAGCGGCCAGCCCGCCAATCCGGTGCAGTACGTGGGAGTCAGGGAGTAGGGGCGGTCGGCGCGCCGCCCGCTTCCCCCTCTCCCGCGGGGAGAGGGGGGCAGGGGGGTGAGGCTCCGGACAGCGCGGCACAAGCCCGTGCCCTACCTCGGAGTTGCCAGCAATGCCTGCAAGGAGGCTTATTCATGCCCAAGAATCTCAAGCAACTTAGCCAGAGCGAGGTGCGTCTGACCGGGGGGCATCGGCTCTGCCCCGGCTGCGGAGAGCCGATTGCCGTCCGTCAGGTGCTAATGGGAACGGACGACCCGGTGATCGTGGCCTCAGCGACCGGCTGCACCGAGGTCTCCACCACCATCTTCCCCTACACCGCCTGGAACGTCCCCTGGATACACATTGCCTTTGAGAACGCCGCCGCTACCATCAGCGGCGTCGAGGCCATGTACAAGGCCAAGCTCTCTCGGGCGCAGAAGGGAGTGCCGCTCCCAGATTACATCCCAGCCGATCGGCCCTACAAGTTCGTCGCTTTCGCCGGCGACGGGGGCACCTATGACATCGGCCTGCAGGCCTTGTCCGGGGCCGTCGAGCGTCGGCACCAGTTCCTCTACGTCTGCCTCAACAACGAGGCGTACATGAACACTGGCGTCCAGCGATCCGGGGCTACCATCAAGGGCGCCCATACCACCACCAGCCCCGCCGGTAGCGCCGTCCCCGGCAAGCGCGTGCACCGCAAAGACCTCACGGAAATCATGGAAGCGCACGACATCCCCTACGTGGCGCAGAGCAGCGTGGCCCGCTGGCGCGACCTGGTCGGCAAAGCGGAGAAGGCCTTCGCCGTGGATGGCCCCTCTTTCATCAACTGCCTCGCACCCTGTCCTCTGGGCTGGATTCACGACTCGGGTAAGACGATTGAGATAGCCCAGCTGGCCTCCGACTGCTGCCTGTGGCCGCTGTACGAGGTCACCGAAGGGGAGTACAAGCTCAACTACCGCCCCAAAGAGAAGCAGCCGATCGAGGAGTATCTGCAAGCCCAGGGACGCTTCCGGCATCTATTCAAGGGCGAGCAGGGCGCGCAGCTGCGTCGCGAACTGCAGGAGTGGGTGGACTGGAAGTGGGCGCAGCTGCTCAAGAGGTGCGGGGAGGACGAGTAGCGCCAGCCTTTCGCTTACTCTCTCTCGCATACGCACAAACGGGCCCCCGCGACGCTTGCCGCGGGGGCCTGATGCTGCTTGGTGCTGCGCGCTCCTCCCCGTGGTCTAACCGGGATCCTCAATGCTCCACATGCACTTGCCGGGCGCCGCCGCGCAGGAGACACTGCCCGGCGCCATCCACTTGACGTGCCCATCGCCGAAGCCGTAGTTGCTGCCCTCATTGTGCCGCTTTCCCGCCGCGTCGGTCCGGAGATACCCGTGCTCCGTGGTGTCCGGGCTACCCTCCACCATGCTCCCGTTCCCCTCCAGGACCATGAGCCACTCTGCCGGCGCCGCCACGTCGCTCATCTTCACCCCGTTGCTCACCGGATTAGTCGCACCCGGCGTCCAGCCGTAGGAGTGCACGTAGGGCAGGGCATACCCTGCGGCCAGCCCCGCATCGCCGATAGCTGGCGCGGTGGCCGCCCAGCTGTCCAGGCCCACGGTGGAGGGGCAGACGAAGATCTGCTGATTCTTGACGTAGGGGAAGACCCGGTACCGCCAGGTCGTGCTGGTCACCCACTCGTGCGAGATGGGCAGCCGCTCGTCGTAGTCGCTGGCGTACATGATCAGCCCCAGCGCCAGTTGCTTGGTGTTGCTCAGGCAGTTGTTCTGCTGAGCTTTGGCTCGCGCGCGGGCAAAGACCGGGAAGAGAATCGCTGCCAGGATCGCGATGATCGCGATGACCACCAGCAGCTCAATCAGGGTAAAACCGGAGCGCTTGTGCATAGTCGTCCTCCTCTGGACCCACACGTTATCGCACGCCCAGCCCTGGACCGCTGTGTGCGCAAGGTTATCATACCACGTTCGGGGAGAGGCGAAACGCCGGAGGCTACTCTGTGGCGAGGTCCTAGGCTGTTCCCGGCCCAGACGGCCCCAGCCGCCGCGCCAGCTGGAAAGCGATGATCCCGGCGGCCACCGCTGCGTTAAGCGAATCGGCCTGGCCGGGCATAGGGATGCTCACCCGCAGGTCCGCCGCCGCCACAACTTCTTCGGGGAGGCCGTGCGCCTCGGAGCCGACCAGCAGCAGGCTGCGCTCAGGGTACTCCGCCTGATCGCACGGCGTCGCCGCCCCCATCTCCGCCACCACCAAGGCCGCCTGCCCCTGCACCAGGCGCTCCCGCAGCGCGAACAGATTCGGCAGCTTGAGCAGCGGGAGGTAGAACAGCGACCCGGCGGTCGCGCGGACGACCTTGGGGTCATAGAAGTCAACGCAATTGCCGACCGCGACGACCGCGGCAGCGGCAAAGGCATGGGCGGTGCGGATCATGGTCCCCAGGTTCCCCGGGTCGCGCAGTTCCCACAGGCCCAGGGCCCACGCGGGCTGTACGCCCCCGACTTCTGCCGCGCCTTCTGCTTGCGGTACGCGGGCTTGTACCGCGCCCTCTGCCCCCGCCCTCCCTGCTAGGAGTGGAGGCAAGAGGTCAGGCTCCCCCGCCGGAATCCTCGCCACCGCGGCGATTCCCGGCGGGGTCTCGGTGTGGGTCATCGCCGCCAGCGCCCGGGGGCTAATCTCCACCAGTTCCACGCCCGCATCCAGGAGCCCCCGGAGCAGCCGGTCCTCCTCCACGCCGACGAACTTCTCTGGCGAGTAGGCAGCCCATTCGAGCTGCGCCCCGGCCCGTAAAGCCTCCGCGACCAGCCGCCGCCCTTCGAGCGCAAAGAGCCCGGTCTCGCGCCGATGCTTGGCCTCGGCCAGGGAGCGAAAAAGCTTGACGCGGGGGTTGTGCGGGGAGTCAATCATGGGCGGTGCAACTCTCGGTTCAGCCCGGCGGCAGCCAGTGCATGAGTTCGTGCTCCACCCTCCTCACACTCACCTCGGCCAGGCTGTCCACTACCAGGTCCGCTTGGGCCAGAGCCTCGCGGGGGGCGCTGGCGGTCACCGCCAGGCACCACATGCCCGCGGCCTTGGCCGCCTGGACGCCCACCGGGGCGTCCTCCACCACCACGCAGCCCTCCGGCGGCAGGCCCAGGCGCTCCCCGGCCAACTGGTAGATCTGCGGATCGGGCTTCTTGCGGGTCACGTCGTCGCCGGTGATGACGACGTCGAACCACTCCAGCCGCAAGCCGGTCCCCTCGATCACCGGGAACTGCTTCTCCTGGCGGCCGGAGGTGGCGATGGCGAGTCTGACCTGCCCGCTCGTCCGGGCCTCGGCGACCAGCTCCAGCACGCCCGGCGCCGCCGGCAGCGGCTCACTCTGCAGCAGCCGGAAGAAGTTCTCCGCCCGCCGGGCGACCGCCGTCTCGGTGTCTATCTTCACGCCGTACTGCTCGGCGACGCCCTCCACGTACCGCTCATCTCCGGTGCCGATGAAGGGGTAGAAGTCCCGGGGCTGGACAGTGACGCCGTAGAGCTCGGCGAACATCAGCACGCTGGCGCGCGCATTGAGCGCCTCGGTATCGGCGATCACGCCGTCCACGTCGAAGATGAGGGCCCACGGTTCCATAGATCTGTCTGCGTAGGTCGTGGAAGATGGATCGCCGACCGCCCCGAGGCGGAGCAGCGGCGGGTGCGTGCTTCTCACGATCCGGCCTGGACCATCCACGTGCCGCGAAACCAGAACGGGCGGAACCTCCCGCCGAGGAGACTCCGCCCGTCTACCTGTCCTTGTTCGCCGGGGGTCGGGCTAGGTCCCAGCCTTGGCCTTCTCCACCACGGCGTCAAAGGCTTCGGGGTCGGTCACCGCTAGGTGGGCCAGCATGGGCCGGTTGAGAGCGATGCCCGCCTTGCGCAGCAGGCCGGTGAGGCGGGAGTAGGTCAGGCCCCGCTGCCGGGCGGCGGCGTTGATGCGGGCGATCCACAGAGCGCGGAACTCGCGCTTCTTGCGGCGGCGATCCCGCCACGCCGACATCCCTGCCCGCATGATGGCGGTCTTGGCGGTGCGAATGAGGCGGTGCCGCCCGCCCCAGTAGCCTTTTGCGGCTCTCAGTACCTTCTGATGCCGCCGACGGCGGACAAATCCGGTCTTGACTCTCGGCATATCTCTTCAACCTTCCTGGTGACACACCTACCGGCAGCGGCCGGGCACCAGTGCCTGGCCCCGGCGACCGTCACGGCTTCTTATAGGGAATAAGCAGCCGAGCGTTGGCGGCGTCGGCTCCGCTGAGCACACCGTCTACCGACAGTGTTCGCTTGCGATGGGAGGATTTCTTGGACAGCATATGGTTCAGGCCTCGCTGCCGATGGTAGATCTTCCCGCTACCGGTGACGCCGAAACGTTTGGCGGCGGCCTTCTTGGTCTTCATTTTATTCTTAGGCATCGTGGTCACTCGACTTTCCTCAGACGCGGAGCGTAGTTCGTGGCTTGCGGGAGACGCTCCCCACGCTCCAGCTCCGGGGGACAACGACGCCCCGGCCGTGCAGCCCGGGCGTCGTGAGCGTTGCCTGCACCGGGACCCACCCCAGTGCCGTCATCTCGCGTAGTGCGTTTGCGCTATTCCATCTCCGGCGGGATCAGCACCGGCTCGTGATGCCGCGGAGTCGGCCCGCGCTTGGACTCCGCAGGCGCTGGGGCCGGCACCGGCGACGACTGCGCACCCGCCTTGTCGCTGCTTCCCTTCCTGATGGCCTCCGCCCGGGGCCGCAGCACCATGGTCATCTGGCGGCCCTCCATCCGCGGCGCCACCTCAACCTCCGCCACCTCCCTGGTAGCCTCAATGAACTGGTTGAGTTGCTCCAGGCCCACTTCCTTGTGCCGCAGTTCCGGCCCCCGGAAGATGACGTTGAACTTCACCATGTTCCCCTGGCGCAAGAACCGGATGGCGTTCCTGACCTTGAACGCCATGTCGTGCTCGTCGGTGTTGGGGCGAACCCGGATGCCCTTAAGTTCCGTCTGGCTGGCCTTCCGCGAGGCCTCTTTGGCCTTCTTCTGCGTCTCGTAGCGGAACTTGCCGTAGTCCATAATACGGCAGACGGGCGGGTCCGCCTCCGGCGCGACCTCGATGAGATCCAAATCCCATCGCTCCGCCTCTTGCCGGGCCTGGCCAACCGGCATGACTCCCAGCTGCTGCCCCTCCGGGTCAATGACCCGCACCCGGGGAGAACGGATTCGCTCGTTCACTCGATAGCTTCTGTGGCTTATGGGCTGATCACCTCTACGCAGGGATACACGCAGCGGTCTTTCCCCCGCTCGCGCAAGACCGGAGGATAGCAGAGCCGCAAGCCCATGTCAAGACACAGAAAGTCTCTCCAACCCTTCACTGCCCCCAGTAGTTCGCCGACGCCCAATGCGGAAGGCGATTCGCGACCGGGTGGACGAGGGACCCGCGACCCGTGCCCGGGCCAGGAAACCGGCTCCCGGCTTGACTCCCACCGGCCCGGCCCCGAGTTGTCAAGCCCTGCTGGTCTCCCCGCGTCCTGCGCCTTCGCCCCAGGCGCAGGTCAACGGTGCCATGCTGCCAAGCCGCCGTGCAGGCCCAAGCCGGCAGGGCGTCGGGCAAGCGGACCCGCCCCTATGGTCGGGCCTGTGCCTTGACCCTGGGCAGTTGCGCTGGTATAATGGCAGGTAGTCGGGGCGTAGCGCAGCCCGGTAGCGCGCACGGTTCGGGTCCGTGAAGTCGCCAGTTCAAATCTGGCCGCCCCGACCAGACAACTTCCTTTGATGAGTCTGAGCAGGCCAAGAGAAAGCCTGCTCGTTTGTTCTCTCCGGGCTCGATCGCAGGCGCCTCCATGCCGGGGCTTTCTCTCTTTCGTGGGGTGAGGCGAAAGAGGGACACCCTTTACGCGTAACGAACCCCCCTTCGGTGATCCCATGCCTGACCTGATCCCCCTGCTCCAGGCCCTCGTGCGTATCCCCAGCGTCAATCCCTCCTCCGCCGCGCCCGGGGAACCCGCCGGGGAGGCCGCCCTCGGTGACTTCCTCGAGCAGTGCCTCCGGGACCTGGGCCTGTGCCTCGTCCGCCAGGCCACGGGAGCGCCGGGTCGCGACAATGTCCTGGCCGTCTATCCCGGCGCCGGAGGCCCTGCCCTGATGCTGGAGGCTCACCTCGATACGGTCAGCGGCGCGGGGATGACGGACGACCCCTTCTCCGGGGCGCTAAGCGAGGGCCGCGTCTGGGGACGCGGAGCCTGCGACTGCAAGGCCTCCCTGGCGGCGATGCTCTCAGCCCTGAGCCGAGCCGTGCAGGACAATCTATCTACCCCCTGCGTATTGCTGGCCGTGGTAGATGAGGAGAGCCGGTTCCTCGGCATCAACACCTTCCTGCGCGAGCCGCTGCCGCTGCCGGTCAGGGGCGCGGTGGTGGGCGAGCCGACCGATCTCCAGGTCATTGACCGCCACGGCGGGGCGGTGCGCTTGAACTTCGTCGTCCGCGGCCGCGCCGCGCATAGCGCCTACCCCGAACTGGGCGACAATGCCATCCTCCACGCCGCCGAACTGGTGCAGGCCTTTGCCGCGCACCACCGGGACCTGCAGGGCGACGCCCATCGCGCGGAGGGCGTCCGCACCTGCACTCCCACCCTGATCGAGGGCGGCACGGCCATCAACGTCATCCCTGACCGCTGCGTGGTGGGGATTGACCGCCGCCTGCGCCCGGACGAGCGGCCCGAGCCGGTGCAGCGGGAACTGGAGCAGGTCGCCACCTGGGTAGCGGCGGGGCGGTTTACCTGGGAGACCGAGGTCATCCTGCTCGATCCGCCGCTGGCGCCGCGTTCGCCCTCGCCGCTGGCGGATCTGTGCGAGCAGGCGGTGCGGGAGGTCCGGGGCACGGCGCAGCGGGGCCTGGTCACCTACTCCACCGACGCCAGCAACCTGGCGGAGACGGGGATGGAGGCGGTAGTGCTGGGCCCCGGCGACATCGCCCAGGCCCACAGCGCCGAGGAGTGGGTGGAGGTGGAGCAGGTCCAGCAGGCGGAGGAGGTTTACTACCGGGTGCTGAGGGGGTCGGCGGGCCTGTAGACAGAGACCCGGTATCACCGGGGGGACACCGCGCCAACCACCTCCGGGCGGCACGTGAAGTGCCGCCCCTACCAGATGACCGTAGCCATCTGCCCGGCGCTAGAAGGTATTCGGAATCCCCTCGTCGTTGCGGACCGCTATCTTGTACGGGTGGCAGCGCAGGCGGCGGGCGTGGGGGACGGCGTTGGGGCCGCAGCCGCAGACGTAGGTCGTGGCCCGCGCGCCCAGTTCCGGGCCCATCCGCTTCCACATCTCAGGACTCTCCGTGGATAGCGAGACCGGCACCTCGGGGTCGTGACGGCGGATCTCCTGCAGGTAGTGCCGGTAGATCCTCTCCCGCACCTCCGGCGGGAAGGGTCCGGTGATGACCCCCTGCATCGTCTCCCGCTGCTCCAGGGCCGCTTGCACGCACTCCTCGTCCAGCAGCTCCCGCGGCACCCGAGCCAGCATCTCCTCGAGGCTCATCCACATGAAGACGCACAGCGAGATCACGTCGGGCCGGGTGTGGGCAAAGAGCACCTCCACCGCCTCGGCCGCCTCCTCGCGCCAGTGGCGGACGGGGAGGATGGGCTTGAACTTGTAGCGGATGGTGTAGCCCGCCTCCTGGGCCACGCGAGCCGCCTCAATCCGCTGGGCCATCGTGCCGGTGCGCGGCTCGAGGGCCGTGCTCTGCGTCTGCCCGCTCAGGCTCCAGACCACGATGGTGTTGCCGTGGTGCTGCAGATCCCGCAGCCAGTCGGTGTTCCAGGTCTTGGTGTGGACCACCAGGTAGCGCCCTGCGAGGGTGCCGAAGTACTCGATGAGGTAGCTGAGCGTCCCCTGCTCCGGCTCGAGGCAAGGCGGGTCGCCGTCGTCATCGAGCAGGTAGGTCTCCTGCCAGGGATGGCGCTCCATGATCTGCCCGAGGTACCGGCAGTACTCCTCGATGTTGAGCATGGAGACCAGCAGGCCGCCCAGGCCGCAGTAGGCGCAGCGGTGGACGCAGCCCTGCTGCAGATGGATGCGCCAGCAGGGGCGGCAGACTTTGTGCCGCCGCTGGGGGTCGTCGGCGAGGTTGTAGTTGGCCCAGTGGAAGGCCCCGTAGCCGAGCAAAGCCCGCCAAGCGCCCTCCCCGCCGTCCGACTCCTGACTGCCGGCCCACCGCATCTGCTCCTCCTGCCCGTCGTCAAAGCGGAAGTTGCGGAAGAGCAGGACAGGGTCACGGACCTCCGACAGCATACCCATCGGTATGCGCCCGGCCAGCAAGCCTTGGCGGATCATCTCGGGAAGATCCTCGTCGCGGAAGACCTGTGGCTTGACGGGTGACTTCAGCGCCTGCACCACGCGCTCCATCCGCCGCCGGCAGCGCTCGTCGGCCAGAACGTCTTTGTGCACGTAGACTGTGGGAGGAGAGAGGTCGTACATCTCTGTGTAGTAGCTCGGGGCACTATGCCCACTATGATCGGACAGTGCTGCCGTCCGCCTGAGGCGAGCTTCCAGCCCGCCACGCAAGAGTAGTCTCCTCCCACACAGCCGCGAGGTGTCGCCTCTATCCGGCTTGTGCCCAGAACCGAATCGCCTCCGGGTAGGCCGCCGCATAGATCTCCCCGATCCGCGCGAGGGCCCCGGGATCGCTCGGTGTGCTGAGGGTGAAGACTAGCCCGCCGGCGCCGCGCCGGCCCAAGGCAACACGAATGGTCATCTGGGCCCAGTCGGCGGTCGTGCCCCCAGCATAGGCGAAAGAGAACACCGCCAGCCGCTCCTGCTCGCCTTTGCGCACCCGCAACAGCCGCGCGTGGAGGGGCTTCGTCGAGCCGCTGGCTGCCTGCGGCGGAAAGTCCACAGCTCGATCCTCCAGCACCTCCCAGCCAGTGGCCGGGTAGCAGCCCGTCGGCGAGTGCACCGAGCGCCAATCCGCGGCGTACAGAATGGTGAGCCGCACCGGCCCGGCAGGCCCCTCATACTCTCGCTCCAACATGCCGCCGGCTGCCAAGTAGCGGTAGATGCTCTCATCCACCGGCAGGTCCCGCCCCTGGTAGTCGCCGATGCGCAGGGGCACGGTCGCGAAGTCAGGTTGGTACTGAGCCTGCCGCGGTCGCGTCAGGCGCATGGCCTCGGCCGCTGCGCCCAGGACTATCACTGCCGCCAGAGCGGTCAGATATCTTCGCGTATCCGACGACATCCCAGCGCTCCTCCTACAGCGAATAACCCGGCAAGCGCCACGACGAAGACAAAAGCTCCGCTGGCCGAATGGAAGAACCCCTCCGCCGCCGCCGGGCCCAGAGAGTTACCGAGCACCACGGTGGTAAAGATGCGGACCAGATTGGCAATCAAGGCCAGAGGGAAGGCCGCCAGGAACAGCACTACGCGCTTGAACGGCGAACCCTCCACTAGGTAGGCAAACAGCCCCCCCAGCGCCGACATGGCGATCAGCGACTTCAGCCCACTGCAGGGAATGGCCACGTTGAAGACGTAGCCCGGAGAGGTGATGGCGACACCGTCTACTTGGATCCCACTGAGCAGTCCCGAAAGCAGCCAGCCGGCGCCACGGGCACTGAAGAGTTGCATAGGCTGGGAGAGCTTCTCCACCAGGATCCGCGACAGAGGAACCATAAAGAGCAGGAAACCCAGGGGGAACACCAGCGCCCGGCCCACGGCTCGCCCCCATAGCCACAGCACCAGTGCATAGAGAGTACCCACCAGGGCAAAGCCGGACAGGAAGTGCACACCCAGCAGTTGCGCCCCCACATGCAGCAACAGTGAGCCGAGGAGGAGGGGCAGCGCTCCTCGGCTAGGCTCGCGGGGCAGCTGCGCCAGGCGCCGGCGCTGGTGGTAGATTAGGTAGCCGCTGACCAAGGGGATGAGCAGGCCGTGGCCGTAGTACTCGTCCTTCCACCACTGCTGGGCCATCCAGGTCAGCGTCTCATGGTAGGTGGCCGCTACAGCTACTGCCAGCAGCACCAGCCACGCCCAGCGCGCCGGCTCCGGCGCGACTTGCTCCGCAGTGTGACAACCTACGGAGCTGTCCACCGACCGGTGCCTCCCGTTGGTCCTTGCTATGCGCCATGCCATGGGTCATCGCGAACCGGAGGTGCAGCCGGCCTCAGCGCACCCGCCGTCGCCGCACGACCTTGTGCTTCCGGTGCGCCCAAGGCCAGCGGATCCGCAAGAGGTGCTCACGCGTCAGGTAGAACAGCGCTCCCAGGACGCCCCCTATCAGCAGAATCACCAGCACCAGTCCCAGTTCAGCGCTGATCGTCCCCAGCCGTCGCCCGACGGTGCCCAGCAACTCCCCCAGGCCCTGACCAGCCAAGACCAGCCGTGCTCCCAGTGCCGCGGGTATCGGCTGCCCTTCGGGCAGAGCCCGCAGGGCCAAGTTGTTGACCACCACCCCCAACAGCGCGGCCAGGACCAACGCCACCAGTGCCCCCGACACTGCATGCCGGGCCAGGCGCCGGGGGTGAACCCGGTGGCTATGCGCCTTCCTCCGCACCCGCATCGCGCCCGACCAGTCGGCACCACACTGCAAGCAGCGGTGAGCGATGATGGGGATACGCCAGCCACAGTAGCAGACCCGGTACTGCGGGCGGCCGCACTGCGGGCAGTGCTCCTGCGCCTGCTCTAGCGCCTCCCCACAGCGGTAGCACTCCGTCACCGCCTCGGCGATCGGATGCTTGGCCCGCCCCTGCGCCGCTTCGGCTTCATCCGGCGGCATTCCCAACCGCCCCCTCCCCTGGCCGGCTGGGCAAAGAAGGTGCCTTGCGGAACAGCACCCAGTTGCCCCCCAGCAGGCGATAGACAACAAAGCCCCGGTATCCCACCGGTCGCCCGGTCTGCGCCGCGCTCCACAGTTTCACCCACTCCCCCGTCCGTTCCGTAGCTTCCCAGTTCGCCACAGTCGGAGTCAGCAGCAGGAATTGGATCTGACCGATGTCCTGTTGTAGCCGCTCCAGATCCTCCCAGGACCGCGGCAGCCACACCGAGGTGCGCCGACTGTGCCAAGCCGTCAGCCAAGGCACATCCGTCACAATGACCCCCTCGCCAGTGGCATCCGCTACCGTCCGGCACAGCTCCTCCACCCGGCCACCGGCGGCAGGATCCTCTGGCCCGCTCCGCCGGGAGAGATTCCCCAGCAGCGGCACGGCTTGCAGCAGCACGAACAGCGCCACGCCCCAGTACAACACACGCGTCTGGGCCTGCGGCGGATAGCGCCGCGACAACGGCGTCAGTATCCGGAAGAACAGGGCGGCGGCGATCAGAGCAATCAGCGGACCGAAAGGATACACCATTCGTGGAGACGGCATCACCCAACACAGAGCCACGAACAGCAGCAGATAGGCCGCGTAGAGCACATAGCGCAGCCGCTCGAAAGCCACGTTGCCCATCGGCACCAGAATCGCCACTACGAAAAACCCCAGCGCAAACGGCCCCGAGAGGGTCGCCAGCACCCCGTACAATGCCATGACCCCGTTGTGTAGTTTGTCGTACACCTCTGCCGGATGGTACAGCACGAAGGTCAGCGGCGACTCCACATCGGGCCGGTAGCTCCGGTACAGGGTGTTGCCGGGATTGCTCATCGTCTCCATCTCGGTCTCGTACCAACGCCAGGTGAAGAAGGGGTTGCCGGTCAGATGAGCCGCCCGTGCCCACCAGGGTAGCATGACCAGGATGAATGCTCCTAGCGCCAACCCCAGCGCCGCCCAGCGTTGCCGGCGCTCCCCGGCAAAAAAGACATAGACCAATGCCGGCACCAGCAGCACGATCCAGATCTCCTTAGTCAGGGCAATCAGCCCCAGCAGAACCCCTGCCGCTGCTGCCCACCAGAGCCCCCGATCTTTCGTCGTCCCCAACCGGTACAGCACCCAGAAGAGGCCAGTCACCCACAGCCCCAGGAGGCACACCTCCAGCCCCGAGATGCTGTAACGCAGGGTCCCCAGGTACAAGCCAAACAGCGCCGTGCCTAGCAAGGCGGTGCGCTTGTCAAACATCCGGCCCCCCAGCAGGTAAGTGACCAGCAGCGTAAGTAGAAAGGGCATGCCGCAGGCGAGGGCCATGGCCCGTTTGTTTGCCCCCAGCAGCCGGATGAAGACAGAGGTGACCAGAGGATGCAAAGGCGGGTAGATCAGGTCCGGGTGTCGGTCCAGCGTGGTGAAACGGGTCAGGGAGAGCGGCTTGACGAAATCCGTGCTGAAGCCCCGGCCCTCGGCCAGGTTGCGCGCAATCTGCGCGTAATCCAGCGCGTCCACGTCGCTGACGGACTCCAGGTTGTGGACCAGGAAGATGAGATAGACGAAGGTCACTCCGAGGCAGGCGAATCCCCAGATCACTGCGGTGCGGACCCAGCTATACGGAGTTCGGCGCATTTCCACCGGAGCAGACCTCCCGGGGCAGTCGGCGGCTTGACTTCGGAGCACGATGATTCTAACAGATTGCCCTACGGCGGACAACCGGGGAGGTTGCCGGAGGTGTGACCTCGGTTTGCCGGTAGATAGTGCAGGTTCGCTGGACACGGAGGGGCCGCACCAGGCGTCCGCGCCGAGTTCGGCTCCAGACTAGCCGACCGGATTGCAGCGTGAGCGCGGTCGTCTCGCCAATGCCCGGACTCCTGGCCTGCCCTGTGGTCAGTCCACTCGTGCGGCCCCTCCGCGGGCTAACGACGGGCGAGACGCCCATCGTACGGGGGACCGGGAATCGCTGCTAGTCATCAGCCGCCGCCTGCCCCAACCGAAGGTCGAACAGCGCCCGCCCACCCATCAGCAGCACCAGCAGCAGAGGGAAGAGCGCGGCAGCGGCGATGCCCCGCCGCAGGTCGTGGCCTTCGGCGACCAGGCCGATGAAGCCGGGCGCCAGCGCGCCCCCGGCGTTCCCCGCGGCCCCCAGGAGGGCATAGACGGTCGCCCCGGCCTTGGGCAACGAATCGGCGGTGAGGGCCATCACCGTGGGCCACAGGCAGGCGACGGCCAGGCCCAGCAGGGGCACGGCGGCCATGGCGGGCCCCGCCGGGACTAGGCCCGCCGTCAGGATGGCCGCGACGCAGGCGACAGCTGCTCCGAGCAACAGCCGGATCGGGCGGACCCGGTGGGCCAGCGCCCCCACGCTTAGGCGCCCGATCAGCATCCCCGCGGCCATCCCTAGGACCACTGCCGCCCCGACCTCCCGGCTTCGCCCCAGCGCACGCTCCACGTAGGTGGGGGTCCAGTGGCTCAGGCCGAGTTCGGTGGCCCCGGCCAAGGCGATGGCTGCGAGGCCCATCCACAGGAACGGTCCGGGCAGAACCGCGCGCAGCGCTGCCCAACCCTCCCCTTCCACCGGCGAGCGCGGAAACCGCGTCGTCAGGAAGAGCACCAACGCCGCCAGTGCCGGGAGGGAGACCACCGGAAAGACCGCTCGCCAACTGCCCAGGCTGCGCAGCAACATCGCCGCTGCGGCGCCCATGAGCAGGAACCCCAGCGGATAGCAGGCGTGCAGCCAGTTGAGCGCTCGAGTACGCTGTCGCGGCTGCAATTGCGCGACGAGGGGACTGGCGAGGCCGTCCACGAGCCCGGCACCGACTCCCACCAATCCTATCGCCGCCCACAGCGCAGGTATGGTCGGGGCCACGGACACTGCCGCCAAACCTGCCACCTCCAGCGCTTCTCCCAGGACCATAAAAGGGCGCAGCCCCCAGTGGTCGGCCAGCGGCCCCGCCAGCAGCAGCCCGGTCACTACGCCCGCCAGAATCACCGTGGACAGAACGCCTAGGCCGGCCGTAGTCAACTCGGGAAAGGTCTGCGACAGCGCCGTGAGGCACACCGCCAGGGGGCTGGTGCAGGCCGCCAGGCCGATCATCCCCAGGTACGCGCCCAGCACCAGGCGACGACTTTCGGCTGCGCTTACCTCCGACCGGGCTACCTCGGCGGCGGCCGTCATTGCCGCCGGATTTCCCCGCCCAGCGCCTCCAGGCGGGCGTGAACCTGAGCCATGGCCGCGTCTACCTCGGCGTCGGTCAACGTGCGGTCGGGCCGACGGAAGACCAGCTCAAAGGCGAGGGACTTGCGCCCGGCTCCCAAGCGCTCCGGGTTGACGTACAGGTCAAAGGGGCGTACCAGTTCCACGCTCTCGCCCGCCGCCTCTCGGATCGCCTCCACCAGGGCCGCGGCGCTGAACTCATCCGAATCCGGCACCACCACCGCCACGTCCCGCAACGCCGCCGGAAAGCGCGGCAGAGGGCGGTACTGCCGCACCAGCTGGGCTTCCGCCAGCACCGCCCCAAAGTCCAGCTCAAAGGCCAGGACCGTGCCCTCGAGGTCGTAAGATGCCGCCACCTCGGGCGCGAGCTCGCCGAGATAACCCAGGCGTCTCTCTGCGTGGGACGGGCTCCCAGACTGCCCGCCGGCGAGCGAAACCCGGGCACAGGCCCCCGCTGCGAAAGTAGGATGCTCGGCCCGCTCGATGCGCAACTCTCCCAGGCCCAGCTCGGCCAGGAACTGCTCCACCAGTCCCTTTAGCCAATAGAAGTCCGGCTGCGCCCCCTCGGTGGGCAAGTTCCACGTGGAGGTGAAAGGCGTACCCGTCAGGACGCCCGCCACCCGCGGTTCCTCCTCTGGCAGTTCTCCCTCCTCCCGGGCCAGGAAAACGGGGTTGATCTCATACAGCGCCACCTCCCGCACTCGCTGACGCTGATTGTAGGCCACCGCGGTCAGCAGCGCCGGCAGCAGCGTCGTACGCATCACGGTGGCGTCCGCCGCCATCGGGTTGAGCAGCGGCAGTACTCTGCGCTCCCCGGCCTCGGGGCTGCAGCGCAGCTTCTCCAGGTCTGCCGGGCACATCATGGAGAAGCTGAGCGCCTCGTTGAAACCACACTCACGCAGGATCTCGCCCGCCTTGCGCACGATCCGCTGCTCGCGGGTGAGTCGGCCGCTGGCGTGCAGGCGGCCGGGGAGCGTCTCGGGGATATTCCCGTAACCATGGATGATGGCTACTTCCTCGATGAGGTCCACCTCCCGCTCCACGTCCCAGCGCGCAGTGGGGACAGCGACCCCCAGTGGCTCCGGGTCAGGAGGGACCGAATGAACGGCATCCGTACCGGGAGTCGGGTCCGCCGAAAAGGGAGTGGGAGGGGCCGGATTCGCTACGCTCATCGCGGGTCCTCCTGTTACCTCGCATCCCACTCGCCGGAGATACTCGGCCATCTGGGCAGCGCTCAGCTCCGTCCCCAGCAGGGCGTTACAGCGCGCGGGGCGGAGAGTAATCCGGCGCGGAGAGAAGTCCCGGGCGGTCACGTCCGCGGCAGGCCCGGCGATCTCGCCTCCCGCCAGTTCCCCGATCATCTGCGCCGCCCGCGCCAGCGCCGGCAGCGTCAGATTGGGGTCCACATGGCGCTCAAAGCGGTACGAGGCCTCGGTGGACAGGCCCAGGCGCAGCGCTGACTTGCGGATGGCAGTGGGGTCGAAATGTGCCGCCTCCAGCAGGACCGTGGTGGTGGTATCCCGGACCTGGCTGTCGCGCCCGCCCATGATCCCGGCCAGAGCCACCGCACCCAAAGGGTCGGCGATGACCACGTCGTCCTCGATCAACTCCGGCACGGACTCGTCAATCAACATCACCTGCTCGCCCGGCCGGGCCCGGCGCACAATAATGTGCCCCTTTTCCAGGAAACGGAAGTCAAAAGCGTGCATGGGCTGGCCCAGTTCCCAGCACAGGTAGTTGGTTACGTCTACTACGTTGTTAATGGCTCGTACCCCGGCCGACTCCAGCCGGTACTGGAGCCACTGCGGCGAGGGACCGATCGTGATACCGGTGAGGAGGAGTCCCGAGTAGCGCGGGCAGCCGACCGGGTCCACAATCTCCACCATGACTGCTCCCACAGAAGATCGACGCGAGTCGCGGGCGATCTCGCCCAGGAGCTCCAGCGGCGCGGCGGGTGGGGCGAAGTCCAGGCCCAGCAGCGCCGCGGCGTGCCGTGCTACCCCGACCATGGACAACAGGTCCCCACGGTTCGCGGTCACCTTGGTGAAGAGCACTTGCTCCTCCGGGCCGCCTTCCTCGGGCGACCAGGATCGGATCTCTTCCACCTCCAGGCCGCCCATGGTGAGGATCTCTGCCAGCCTGTCCGCCTCGGGCAGATCAGGCAACAGCTCCTTCAGCCAACCGTATGGTACACGCATCGATCAGGTCTCCTGTGCCCAGGTCCTGGACCTAACCCAGAGGCGGGCCCGCATAGGTTCCGTCCGCGCGGCGTGCCGCACGGCCACCTATCCACCCCCCTGGTCCTTCAAGCCTCCGGTCCGGGTCTGCTCAGATCGCCATTCTCCTCCAGGGGCGCTCCCGGTGCCTAGCTACAGCGGCGTCGCCGTGCTCCGGTAGTAGGTGCCGTACTCCCGCATGGCCTCGGCCAGGGCCTCGACATTGCGCAGGGGCACGTCGGCGTTGATTTCCGCTTGCAGCATCAGCCCACCACGCGGGGAGCCGAGAACCTGCACCGCCTCGCGCACGTGGTCGCGCACCTCCTGTGGCGTGCCCTGTGGGAGGATATGCTGCCGGTCCAGGTCGAGGGAAATGCACAACCGACCCTTCATCGTCTCCTCGATTCCCGCCAGCGTATTCGGCCCCACCTGGGGGTTGAGTATGGTCAGTCCCGCATCTATCAGATCGTCCACGAGTTCCAGCAAGTACCCGTCCGAGTGCATGGCGACCTCACACCCTGCCGCCCGGGCTGCCTGCATGCACTTCGTGTATCCCGGCTTGAGCCAACGCCGAAAGGTCCGGGGGCTGACCAAGGCCGCCCGCTGGCTGCCCAGGTCGTCCCCGGTGCCCATGACATCGGGCGTCACCCGGTCCAGCACCGCTCGGGTGAGCGTGTAGTTGAAGCCCGCCACCATGTCCACCACCCGCTGCAACGGCGGGTTCTCTTCCCGCGCCATATTCAGCAACAAGTTCTCCATCCCCACCAGTTCCTGCAACCGCTCGAAGAACGTCCCCCATCCGCTACCGGCCAGTTCCCCGGCCTCCTTCTGCCGCCGGATCCGCGCGATCTCATCCTCTTCCAGGTCTCGCGACCCGTACATGGGGTCCATGGTCAGCGGATCAGGCGGGGTGTATTCGTCTATCTTGCTCAGGTCCGCCAGCGGGTGGTACTGCGGAATCCCGATCACGCCGTCCAGTTCAGTACGCCAGACTACCCCCCAGTTGTCGGTATAGTCAATGCCCGCGCCGTAGCGGAAGGGCATGGCGTCGTAGTCCCAACCCTCCGGGTTCAGCTGGCCGAAGAGCTCGGGGTACTTGAGCGCCACCTGGAGCAGGCCCTCGCGGAGGGCTTTCCACCCCGCGGGCAGAGCACCGATAGAGCAGGGAATCCAGTCCGGTCCCTCAAAGCGGGCGCAGCGAAGATAGTTGTCGCGTTTGGTCATGGGTACCCCTTCCCGCGGTCGCTGTGAGAGCCCCACCCCCCCCGCCCCCTCCCTGCGGGGGGATTCGGAGCGGTCCTTACTCGACCACCGCCGTCCCCCAGTTGGCCGGCTCCATCCGGACCTCGCTGGGGATGTCGTAGATGATGTTCGCCAGGGCGCTGGTGTTGGACCAGTAGGCCCGCTGGCCTACCTGCGAGCCGGTCTCATTGCCGAAGCGATAGCCGACGTCTAGCCGCTGGGCCCCGGCTGGGGTCAACTTCAGGCCCAACGCCTCCAGCGGGATCTTCACCAACACGGTGAAGCCTCCCGGCTCCGGCTGATACTCCATCTGCACTGGCAAGCGCTCGATCTTGTCGAACACCTCCTGCCCAGTCGGGGAGGTCAGCGTCACCGGCTGCCCGCCAAAGCCCGCGACCTGCTTGAAATACCCTATAGCCACCGACTGCCCGTTCTGCCGGGTGATGATCAGCCGCACGTCACCGACTCCGGCGGTCTTGCGCGCCGGATCTGCGTTGGGATCGGTCTGCAGTTCCAGGTCAAGGCAGTTGCCACCCTTGAAGATCACGTTGGGCTCGGTAATCGCGTTAGTCAGTTCCGTCGGACTTTGGACCTCGTAGCGCAGTACCAGGTCCTTCTCATCGTAGGCTGCCGCCACCTTGAAGCGGCGGGTGTCGTCCAGCTTGCGGGTGATAGACCTGGCCTGGGCCCAGTCCAGCCCGGCCAGCCGGTGGATGACCAGCGACTGCGCCCGGGCCTTCTGCGCGGCAAAGGCGGCCCGCTCGGCGGCTGCCTTGTCGACCTCCTCCTGACTGAGTGTGTAGGTCCCCTGCAGCCGTTTGACGGTGTCCAGCCCCAGCAACTCATTGACCCGGCCATCGGAGTCACCCGCCAGCAGCAGGTACCGTCCGTTCTTCGTCCGCACGAACTGGCCATCAAAGAACTCGGCGTTGATCACATCCGGCCCGGTCTTGCCTAGACGCTGGTCCTGATAGATCTTGTCCACGTAGATCCCATCGCTGGTCCACAGGTCAATGGTGCCGAAGTAGTTCAGCCCCGCCAGGAACTCCCCGGCCTTGCCCATCCACCGGGTCATCCCCCAGGCGGTGCCCTTGGGCGGGATGCCGTTGTTGAGAGCCACGGTCCAATCGGTGGCGACGTTCCAGTAGCCCCACAGGTGCCGCCCGTCGTCGGCATAGGCATTGAGGCCGGGGTACTGCTTCTTGCCCCAGTAGCCGCCGCCCAGCAGGTAGACGGTCCCGGTCTGCGGGTCCCCAATGCAGCTATTGGAGTAGCCCCGCTCCCCGGGCCCGAAGCCCTCGCTCTTGCTGGGGTCCCACAGGGGAACGCCATTGGGCAGGATTCTGGTCACCTTCAGGCGGTGCGCGGTGATGGGCCCGTCCTGATTGCCCGCGCTGTACAGCGTGAGCTTCTCATCCATCGCCCCGCCCCAGTAGGGTATCCCGAAGGGCGGCTCGGAGATCTCGTCCAGCGTTACCTTCCCGTCACCGTTGGTGTCGGACCAGAAGACGCTCGGCTTGTTGGGGTGCGCTTTGACCCAGTCGGCGTACCAGGGATCCTGCTCGAACTGCTTGAGCGGCAGGAATCCGCCCACGGGCTCGAACACGTCCCCCCGCCTCATCAGCACGGTGAGGAAGCGGGTGACGGCGTACTGCTTGCCGTTGGGCCCGGTCAGCACCGTGAAGAACGCGTCGTGCTCCGGCCCGGTGACGATAGCCTCGGGGAACCAGGTGCCCTTGTCCAGGTCCACCTTCCACTGCGTGGCATGGCAATAGACCCGCGTGGGGTCATTAGGGTCCATGCTGACGTAAGTAGAGTAGGCCGAGCCGCCGAAGTACTCGGCGACCAGCTTGCCGGTCTTAGTGTCCCACACGCTGATGCGCTTGGGCGCCGGGTTGGCCTCGGTGACCCACAGGCGGCCGCGGCTGTCGAGGGCAATGCCGGCGGGATTGAGCATGCCGTCGGAGCGCCACTTGCCCAGCGCGGGGCGCCCGCCGGGAGCCCCGAGGGAGCGCAGGTACTTCCCGTTCTTGTCAAAAACCGAGATGTTCTGCAGCTTCCCCCGATTGGCGACGTAGACGGTGCCGTCGGGGGCCACCGCGATCCCCTGGGGGTCGTCGGTGTGGTCTTTGGCCCAAAGGCGACACTCAGCGCCAGGGGCGAGTGGTTTGAGGAGTGACTCAACAGACATGAGGTCCTTGGTGTTACAGGTGCAGACCCGTCCCCCGAGGACGACGTACAGTTCGTCGGCGGATCGCACGGCGACGTGCCCGAGTACCGACGCCTCGACTCCGCCCGACACGGACATCGTCCTCAGCAGCTTCCCGCTGACCTTGTCCACCTCCGCGATCCGCCCTGCGCCTTCCGTCTCGCCTGCCATCCGCGGGCAGGCCACGTATAGCCTGTCCCCGCTCAGGGCCAAACCGCTGGGCTCGCCCTTCCAGCCCTCCGGCAGCGCCACGAACTGCTCGTTGTTGGTGAACTTCTCCTGGAAGCCGGTGGCGACGTTGACCCGCATTACCCCCATATCGCCCATGCCGCCGTAGAAGTAGGCGTACTCCTTATCCGCCACCACCTGGCGGCACCACCAGCGTCCGCCCCACTGCTTGTTACCCTCGAGGTCGGTGGCAATGGTGGCCCAGCCGGCCTCGCCCACGTCCCAGCCCAGGATCATCCGGTCGCCCGCCGCCGCTACCGTGCAGGGCACCCCGTGATCGCCGCCCCAGGAGCCCTTGCCGTCCGCGGTGGGGTAGCCCGGCTTGCCGGAGTTGTGCACGGACAGCTTCCAGACCACCTGCAGCGGGTCGTGGTACAGGCCCTTCCACTGGTAGGTGCCCGCCGGGAGCGGATCGCCCTTGTCGTCCAGGCCATCCCAAGCTTCCACTACCTGCCCCTTGGCTCGCTGCTGTGCCGAGATGATGTTCCGGATCGGCGAGCCCCGTTTGTCCACCAGGGCGATGGTGACCACCCCATCCTTCGGCAGGTCATACGAGAAGGTCAGGGGCGCCGGCGGCACGGGTTCCACCCCCTCCTGGGTGATCTCCTTGGGGAGATTCCCTTGCCCCGAAAAGATGATCTTCCCCCAGCAGACGCTGCTCTGGTAGGGGAAGCCCGGCATGCGCAAGAGATCATAGGCCCAGCCGGCGATGCCCAGGGTTTTCATCCCGTCCGGCGTCCCCCACATGTACTGGAACGTCCCCGCCGTGAGGTCGCCTGCCTTGAGCCGGTACTGATCGCTCAGAGTGTCCCAGGGGATCCGGTAGGCAAAGGAGTAACCCCTCCCGTCGGCGTCCTTGCGGTAGACCGCCTGGTAGAATTCGTGCGGCACCACTCCGCCTTTCCAGCCTTGCTTGGGCGGCAGGTACTTCATACTGTAGCTCAACTGCAGCACCGGTTCCTGCTTGCCGGTGAAGTACCACAGCAGCAGGCTGACGATCTCATACCCCCCTTTGGAGTCCCACCCACTTTCGGTGCCGGGATACTGGGGCTTGAGGTACAAACGGAACTGCATGGCGTCGGCATCCCAGCCGAAGCCGGGGTTGACGTCCGGGTCGTGCATGTTGACCATCGGCGTGGGGTCTTTGACCTCCCCGCCCAGGTACAGCGCCTCGTCGTCGTACATCAGGTAGGTGCGCGTGCTGTGCATCGCACGCGTCTCAGGGGTGATATAGGTGAAGACTCCGCCGGACCGGTCCCAGCCGGTCAGGTCGCCATCAATCTTGGCTCCAGGCGGCGCGGGCACGGCGAAGAGACGCTCGTTGCGCGAGGCGGCGGCCTGTGCCCAGCCGGGCATCGTTGCCCCCAGTGCCAGGAGTACCACCAGCATACCGGTTGCGGTGCGGTTCATGTTCAGGCCTCCTAGTTCTCGCTGAAGTCCTCTTCCGCCAAGTCCATGTCAGCGAAATCCTCCGGTTTGATGCCCAGCGCCTCACCAATGCGCACTATTGACTGCACGATGATCCAGGCCTTGAGCGCCTTCCCCACCGCTTCCGGCAGGCACAGGCCCTCTTTCTCGGCCCGGGCCAGCATCTCGAAGTTGCCCTCCCGCAGGTGGCGGCAGTGGCCGTCCAGGAGAGCGTTGGCCAGGATGATCGGCTCGCCGTCGAGCAGCAGCCGGTGCCCCGACAGCGGCTCCTCCTCGCCCGCCGCCGACGCCGGCAGGGGGGCTCGCTCCAGCGTCACATCCATATCCATGATCTGCAGTTGCTCGCGAGCCAGGGCCACGGCCTCCGGGATCGCCATCTCCAGCGCCAGGTCCAGGTCCGCCGGGAGACCCCGGTCCTGTGCCCGCGACTGCCACTCCACGTTCATCACGATCTTGTCCATATTCCTCCGGACCTCACCCCGCGGTCCGCTCCGCTGACCCTCCGATCTGACTAAGAAACTCCTCGCTCTTCAGCGTGAATCCCAGGTGATACCCCACATGCCGGCGCAGCACACCCAGTGCTTCCTGGATCTCCGCCGGCCGTGCCTTGAGCACTCCCAGGCGCTCCGGGGGCACACGGCGCAGCCCGTGCAGGAGACCGTGCGCTCCAGCTCCGACCGGAGTTCCTCCCGCCGTCACACATTCCCGGCAGACCAACCCTCCCTCCTGCGCCTGGTAGCCGACGGGTGACTTCAGTTCCCCAGTGCAGCAGGCGCAGCGCTCCAGCTCCGGTGCCAGCCCCAGCAGCTCCAACAGCGCCAGGGCATAGCCCGCCGCCACCAGCGCGCCGGGTACGCCGGCGGCCACCGCCCGCAACGAGGCTAGCAGGAAGTCAAACAGATCCGGTAGCGTCTGCCCCGGCTCCGTAGCCCGTGCGGTCAGTTCCGCCATCCAGCTCGCGTACCCGTATGCCTCCAGCGACGCCGCGATCTGGGGGAAGACCTCCCGCACCTGCGCCTGGGTCAGCCGGTCCAGGTCTCGCCCCTTGACCAGCAGCAAGCGGGAGAGGGTGAAGGGCTCCACCGCACCGGCCAGACTGCTCCCGGGCTTGCCGATCCCCGCGGCGACTGCCTCCACCTTCCCCTGCTCGCGCGTGAAAAAGGTGACCACCCGCTGGCTCCCGCGGAACTTGCGGGCCAGGAGCGTAATGCCAGTAGCAGTATAGGTGGCCATGGCTGGCAGCGGCGGGCGGCGAGTGGCAAGCAGGGAACGAGACCGACACGGGTAGTAGCAGGACTTCCTGCGCCGCCCGGAGGTGATTGGCACTGGGCCCCTTGTCCGGCGCCTGCCGCTATCCGCCCAGCTCCTGCGCAATCCTCTCCGTCGCGCTGGTGCCGAGGCGGTCGGCCCCGGCAGCGATCATGCAGCAGCAGTCCTCCAGCGTCCGGATTCCACCCGCCGCCTTGACCTTGACCTGCGGCGGCGCTGCCTCCCGCAGCAGCGCCACGTCCTCTACCGTCGCCCCGCCGGGGCCCATGCCCGTGGCGGTTTTGACGTAGTCGGCTCCCGCGGTCACCGCCATCTCCACCGCCTGCCGCTTCTCCGCCTCGGTCAGATAGCACATCTCCAGGATGACCTTAACCACCACCGGTTTGCGTCCCAGCCGCTGCGCCGCGTAACCACAGGCCCCCACCACCGCCGCGATGTCCGCCTGCACCAGGTGCGCCAATCCCGAGCGCAAGGCCGAGTAGTTCATCACCATGTCCACCTCGTCGGCCCCCGCCACTACTGCGTCGTAGGCCTCCACCGTCTTGGCCGCAGTGGTGTTGACGCCAAGCGGGAAGCCGCACGTCGTCACCGCCGCCACCTCGCTCCCGCGCAGGCGGGCCGCCGCCAGGGGCAGCCACACCGGTGACACTACCAGCCCCGCCGTCCGGTAGCGCAGCGCCAGCTCACACCCCGCCACGACCTCCGCCTCGGTGCAGGTGGGCGAAAGCACGGCATGGTCAATCCGGCGCAGAATGTCTTGCTCGGCCACGGTTGATCACCTGGAACACGCCGGCAGCGCAGGCCTGAGAACCTGCTCCCGCGACATCATTCCTCGCCCCAGCCCGTGGCCCCTCCCGGTTCGTGGACCGAGGTCGGCGGCACATCTGACCGCTCTCTCCCCCGCGCCCCTCCCCCACAGAGGGAGCAGACCACAAGGCCGGATTTCTACCGTCTCGTCGCCTCCGCCAGCTCTCGCACGAACTCCTTGACTTTCGGGATAGCCCCCTCCCCGCCCTCCCCGATCATCTTCACCACCGCGCTGCCCACGATCGCCCCGTCTGCTTCTCCCGCCACCACCGCTACCTGCTTTGGGGTCGAGAGGCCAAAGCCCACCGCCAGCGGCTTGTCCGTGAGCCCGCGCAGTCGCTCGACCAGCCCGGCCAAGTCCTCCGGCAGGTCCTCCCGCACCCCGGTCGTCCCCGGCCGTGACACCACATAGACGAAGCCGGTGCTCAGCCGGCAGGCCAGGGCCATCCGCTCCGGCTCGGTGGTGGGCGCGACCAGGAAGATCGTCTCCAGCCCCTCGCGCGCCGCAATCGCGCACCACTGCTCTGACTCCTCCGGCGGCAGGTCGGAGATGAGCACGCCGGAGATGCCCGCCTCGGCCGCTCGCGCCGCGAACTGCTCCGGGCCGAATTGGAGGATGGGGTTGTAGCAGGTCATCACCACCAGCGGCAGTCCGGTCGAGGCCGTACCCCCTGCCCCCTCTCCCGGTAGGAGAGGGGCTGTGGTGCGCTCCTTGATCTGCCGCGCCGCCTCCAACACTCCCGCGACGGTGGTCCCCGCCCGCAGCGCTCGCTGCCCGGCGGCCTGGATGATCGGCCCATCCGCCAGCGGATCCGAGTAAGGTATGCCCAACTCCGCAATGTCTGCACCGGCCTCCGCCAGCGCCGAGACTATCTCCACCGTCGCCGCCAGGCTGGGGTCGCCCGCGGTGATGTAGATGATGAGGGCGGCGCGGCCTTCTGCTCGCGCCCGCTGGAACACCTCGGGAAGGGCCATTACTCTGCCACCTCCCCCGCGGAGGCCGCCGCACCTTCCAGGATCCTGCGCACCTCCATCACGTCCTTGTCGCCGCGGCCGGAGACGTTGATGACCACCAGGCTCTCCGGCGGGAACTGGCCCGCCCTCCGCAGCACCGCAGC
>FWPV01001733.1_pt1 | contig 58040 bp, 53 predicted proteins | sample 2228371 | NCBI WGS metagenome assembly FWPV01 (sample SAMEA103939776, study PRJEB20133) | metagenome
GAGCCAATGAATAGGCTTTATAAGAAGGAAAAGGGGAAATGGAAAGCCATAGAATACCAACCCTGCTGTGGAGACTATGATGAACACCCCGGGGTTAAAAAATATGGCGATTTCATATCATATCTAAAACACAAATATCCACAGGTCCCCAAAGAGATATTTGCAAAATCTTCCAATCTTAGACAACAAATCAAGACGGAGCAAAGCCAAGACAAGGTATCACAAGTCACAGTAAAAGAGGTGGTAAGGGCAAAATTTGGTTCAGGTCCAAATGATATCGGGATAATTACTCCATCTGAAGCCAATCCCGAGGGGCCCATGAGTTTTGCCCTAAATGAAAAAGGAGAGATCTTTATTCTCGATCAGGTAAATAATCGAGTCCAGGTATTCAAGGAGGGCAGAAGAATCAAGACCATTCCGATTCCCAAAAGTGGATACGATAAAGAAGGAGTTCAGGGACCATGTTTTATGGATATAGATATACTTCCCGACGGAAAGATTGCCTTGCTTGATGTTTGTTGCCAAAAGGCGGTTTATATTATTGACTCTAATGGAAAAGTTCTTAGAAAAATTATTACAGAGAAACTTCCTATAGGAGAGTGCAGTGGATTTACAGAAATGTTTATCACCCCTTCTAACAATCTGGCTGGCCTCTGGATTTCCGACGGTGAACGATCGATAAGGATTGCGCTTATTGATGGAAGCCCTGATTCCAATAGAATATCCGTTCAAGGAATATTATCGCCGGATGGAAGAAGGCTACTTAGAGCCTCCAAGCTTGGCGACGCAACTGCCCTCTATGAACGTTCAAAAAAAGATAAGTTCTCCCTATGGGATTCAAACACAATCTTTTTCAATATGTTTATAGACCATGTGTCCGGGATCTGGGAAGATCGCCTGGGAAGAATCTATCTTGGCGTTTTTATTGTTGAGGAAGGAAAGGAACAGAATCTCATTGTGGTCCTTGATCCAGAAAGGAATGCGGAACTGGGGCGAGTAGAACTATTTGTCCAAAAGATGTCCCATGAAATCAGTCGCCCGATTCGAGTCTCCCCTGAAGGACACATCTTCCAGATGGCATTGGATAAAAAAGGAGTTTTTGTCAGGAAATATAGTTTAACTAAGTGAGACTTCAAGATTTCCCCTCACCTTCATCCTCTCCCCAGGGGAGAGGGTGGGGGTGAGGGAGATTTTCATGGTGTGCGGGTGGCCATGCGGCCATGTGGAATTATGAAGAAAATAAAGAGACACTTAGGTAATTTTCATAAGGGGAAATGTGGAAAATTTATTCTTTTTAAAATATCGACATTGCTCCTTGCGATTATCTTTTTAAATATTTTCCTCACCTCCTTACCATCAATTGCCAAGAAAAAGTTTGGAAAAACCTTACCCGTATCAATCAATATAAGCAGCAAATGGGATTACCAACCAGGTAACTATAGAATCATAGGCAACTATAAGGCTACTGTCGCGGGGATGGCTAATTTAATAGAGGAAAAAGGAGAATTTTTAAGATATTCCTTAGAAAATCTAACCGTCTCCTATGAATTTAAAGAGGATCACATCGAGACGAATAGAGACAATCCATGCTTTGGAAAGGTCGTTGAACAGAATTACGGAAGCGGGAATGTCAAGTTAATAAATAGTTTTATTGATGTATTTCTTGGAAAGGCTGGGAAAACTACCTGGGTGTTTTCTCAAGGCAGGGCACCGACACCGGAGGAACTAAAAACACCAAAGGATGTATATTCAGTATTTATAGCGGCTGAGGGAAAGGTTACTATGAAAACTAAATCTGATGTGGGCTGCGACCTTAAATACTATGCCTCATCCGTTCTTCCCATCGGTTTCGTTATTGGAATAGCGGAGGTGAAGTCAGAGATCATGACAGGTAATTATGCTTGGCAAGGGAACAGAGATTATAAAGATGAAAAAGTGGTTTTAAAAGTTATCGTTCCCTCTCCCGATCCTCCAGGGACTAATCCCCACTATCAGGTGTCATGGACCTTCGGAAAGTAGATAGGATAGTGAAAGGAGGGATAAGAAATGGTGAGGACTAATTTATTAATCAGAAAGCCTGGGTTAATTTTAATGACTGCACTTCTTTTTTGCTTTACTTACCCTTCTCTGCAGTGCCAGGCACAGGAGGAGGATAAACTCTCGGGAAAGAATGTAAAGAGGACGTACATAGCAAAGCCTGGAGTAGCGTTCGAACTCATCTTAACTGACGATGCAACGGATGAGATGGTATCAAAAGGTAAAGTCGAATTTTTTGCAGACTGGGGTAGTTTTGGGAATCCCTTTGAACTTGAAAAGGGGAAATCGGTAAAATTTAAAGTAGAACCAGAAGACAAGGTGGGAAAGGTGGTCATCACGTTAAAGGAAGGCTCCATCTTGATTAACTCGGGAGGCAAATTGAAAAAAGAGGCCATAGCAGCCGAGGCTAAGGCTCCTAAACCGGCAGTACCCCTACCGAGAGGTTCATTTTCAGCCGAAATGGTTACGGATATGGAGGGAAAAAAGACAACGGGAAAGTTTTTTCTGTCAGACCATCTATATCGCTTCGATACGATTATTGACAATATTGAACAAGGAATGATTGTGGATCGGAAATCAGGTAAAGTATGGCTGTTGATTTTCGCCGAGAAGTCATACGGTGTAACTTCAACCGAGGATCATGGAATTTACCTATTCAATCCTTTCGAGGCCCATTACTGGATGGTTACTCAATACAAGATCACCAGTAAGGGGGAAGAAAAGGTAGAAGGGCTTCTTTGTGAGAAAAAAGAACTCACTTACGGAGACGTTTTGGTGCAGACTGCGTGGATCTCAAAGAAATATCAGTTTCCCATAAAACTGATCAACTACAAGCAGAAGAAACAGCATTATATGGCTGAATTGAGAAACATAAAAGAAGAGCGGATCAAACCTGATCTTTTCGAGGTTCCAAAAGATTTCAAACAACTCAAATGAGAATAATTCAGGAAAGAGGAGGAATTTTTTTCAAAGTTCTATCAACAAAAGGGGAAGTCATTTTTATGCCTTTTATTTTTTAAAATTATTGATAAAAAGAGGAAGGAGGGAGAAAAAATGAGAGAGAGAAAATTTTTATATATAATATGCGTGGTTATATCTGTAACTTTACCTATATTAATGTTACTTTCAGGTGTTAAAAGGTCTTTGGCACAACTCCCTAAAACACCGATTGAAACATCTCCACGATACCCTGAAATCCAGCCTAAAAAGCCACCCGATATCAAGGGACCAATCTTTGAATCGCCAGACCATGGCGATGTAATAGTGTTCCCGAATTATGTAGTTATTAGATACAATGGAAGGGTATTGAATTTAAGCCAAGGAGGAAGGGGGTCAATACTTATTCCGGAGAATAGCGAAGCCATTATCCGAGGTAACGTATCTGTGACGATCCAATATACCCTGAAGAATAGAACCTCAAGGAATTTTAGGTTCAATTTGGGCATAGGCTATGGAAACCGAAGAGTTGGTGGATCACAAGTGACCATCTATGGTAATCGATTGATTACAATGACTCATCAAATAGCTTTACAGCCGACAGCAGGATATGAGAGGTTCCAATTAGTGGGGCCTGCTGGAATCCGTGATGATACGATAATTGTATTCTTCAATGCTGATTTACTTGTCAGGATATATGAACTATAAAAATAATCGCTGAAAAAGATGATTTTTGATAACCTTATGAAAGGAGACTTCAAATGGATTTGGTAGAAAGAGTAAAAAGTATCCTCCTGAAACCTTCACAGACATGGCCTCAAATCAAGGAAGAAATAACAACAATCCCTGAGCTTTATACCTCCTATGCAGCGATTCTCACTGCCATTCCTGCAGTGGCGCAGTTGATAGGTTATGGCCTGATTGGACATTCTGTGCTTGGAGTTCATTTCCGTTGGGGAATAGGAAGGGCTTTTGGCCATGCCATTGTATATTACATCCTCTCCCTGGTGGGGGTCTATATAGTGGCCTTGATCGCAGATGCCCTCGCCCCCATTTTTGGTTCAAAGAAAAACCTCCTCAACGCCTTTAAGGCAGTGGTCTTCTCAATGACACCAGGTTGGGTCGGAGGAGTTTTCTACATCATCCCATCCCTTTCTCTCCTTAGCTTTCTGGCAGCCCTTTATGGAATCTACCTCTTCTATCTTGGGCTGCCCCTCCTCATGGAGACGCCAAAGGAAAAGTCTATTGTTTACGTGATTGTCGTCATTGTCGTGACCTTCATAGTGAATGCGGTGATCGGAGCAATCACCGGAGCCATCTTTTTACGTCAATGAATCCCATAAGGAAGATTATCTTCTGAGTTTTATGAAGAAAGAAAAATTAAAGGCTCTTATTGTCATACCATCGTCCAAAGTGGATGGAAATATAAACCCGTCCTCTTTTTTTCTAAGATTTTGGGGGGATAAATTCTAGCCAAAAATATTTGAAATTTCCCCCTCACCCCATCCCTCTCCCAGTGGGAGAGGGGAAGGGTGAGGGGGTATAAATGTTAGAAGAAAATTCTCAAATATTCATTATAAGAATCTGATCTTGATCGTTTACGGTAAGCCTTATGAATAGTAGTAATCGTAAGAAAAGAATGAATAATAGAATGGTAGTAAATTTCTTATCCTTGTTTTTTTTTGTTGTCTCCCTTATTCTTTTTTCAGAGTCTATTTCATACGCAGCAGGGGATATATTCTGTAACCACAACAATAAGAGATATGATACCCCTAACCAGTGTGTGCCCGAATGCAAAGTAAGGATGAAGAATCCAATGGGGGGTTGCTTTCTCTCCCCCCAATGTGAAAGCCTGCCGAATGAGCAAACATTCAAACAGTTATATAATCAAGCAATATTTTTAAGGGGACCACTCCCAAGGCCATATTCATATCTTCCTCTTGTAAATTACATTATTAACAGAATTATAGATAGCCCGGATGTCACACTTAAAGACCTCACTATATATGTTGGTAAGTATGGTTGTAAATTCTATGCAGAAGCTTCAAGTGTACCTACATATGTGGATGGAAGGAAGACATATCCACTCCGGATAAACGAAAAAGCCTTTTTTGAACTCTCACCACCATATCTCGTTCTCACTATCAGTCATGAAATTCTTCATGTGAGCCAGTTTAAAAGGGGAATACACGATTTTGATTTTAAAGCACAAGGAGCTGAATTGGCCCGATTATGGAGATTAGTTCAAGCTTTTACAGAATTGGAGGTGTCTTATTATGAGACACAAAGTCCCCTTGTTAATTGCCTTACACAAAAGGAGAAAGAAGAGGTAAAATGGAGAAAGGATTACTGGGAGTGGAAGGCCAAAGAAGCGATTGAAGGGGTTAGTGGTATCTCTAAACTTCTTAAACAAGCTGAAGAATGGCTTAAATCTAATATTTGGACTTGGGGCAACTGGTTACCCAAAAATCCTGAATGGAAAACTTATAGACCTGACTGGAATAACAAACCGGATGACCCTGTTGAATGTCCGGGAAAATAAATGGATTATACGGAGAAATATGTAAGAGTGTAAATAGAAATTTGCATTGTATTTAGATATTTAGAAAGTATTTCTTTGCTGGACGGTCAATGAAAGGCAATAGAAGATGCCAGGTTATAAACACCCTTGTCGGTATTGCGGTCAACTCGTCCCTCCGGACTCAAATGTTTGTCCATCTTGCGGAAAGGTAAACCCAACGGGACCACTTCGATGTCCAAAATGCCGCTCACCCATTCAAAGGGGATGGAAGAACTGCAGCGATTGTGGTCTTTCTCTGGATCTGGTCTGCCCCCATTGTGGAAAAGATACCTTTTTCGGAGACTATTGCGAGAACTGCGATAAGGAGTTGAAGGTTATCTGTAAGCATTGTAAAACAATTCAGGCCCCGATTGAAAAAAATTGCATTAAATGCAAAAAACCTTTAAAATGAAATTCCATTAGAAAATTCAATTATTGATTTTGCAAAAGTAATGGAACATTATCCATTTTATTATATCCCCCTCACCCTCCCCTCTCCCCCGGCCAAGGGGGAGAGGATAAAGGTGAGGGGCAAATGTGAAGCAGGTTTTTGTTCCATTATTTATGTGAACCTCAATAATTAAACTGAAAAACAGATACTGAATGATCCCTGATGGGGTGAAGGAGGAAAAGAAAATGGCGCTAATCGCTTTTACAGACAATTTTGCAGATAACAGCACGGAGGCTGGATTTCAGTTCACCTTCTATTGCGACCTCTGTCAGGAAGGATATAAGACACAATTTATCGAATCCAAGACTTATAAAAAGACTGGCCTTCTAAGGGGTCTTGGAAAAGCCCTCTCGATTGGTGCAACCGTTATTGGGAAATCTGGGATTGGCTCCACCATCGAACGAGGAGCGGATATTCTCACTGAACGCTTTGAGGGGATGTCGCCTGAATGGCATAAGGAACACGAACAGGCCTTTCGACTCGCCCAGAATGAGGCCAGGGGACATTTTCATCGGTGTCCAAAATGCACGAAGTGGGTTTGTGAGAATGACTGGAATGAACAGGATGGGCTTTGCACAGAGTGTGCCCCAAGGGAAGCGGTTGAGGTAGCTGCGGCAAGGGCAGGGAAAATGGCAGAGGATATTAAAGCCAAAGCAGCCAAAAAGGAGGCCTTCACGGGTGAGATTGAAAAGAAACAGACACTTTGCCCCCAGTGCGGTAAACCTTCCGGTTCTGGGAAATTCTGCAATAACTGTGGAGCTCCATTGAGCCTCCTCCAGTGTCCGAAGTGTGGGACAAAAAGCCCTATCGGAACAAGGTTCTGCGGGGAATGCGGAAATAAACTCATGTGATCCTTAACCATTTTCATCGTTCTTTAAGAAAGCAAAAGGATTTCAACAAGGAATAGAAATTTCAACTTAGGGGGAAGACCATGAGTATTTGGATCATTCTGATAATTATCGCTATTCTGATCATTGGAGCGGTCACAATTTACAATAAACTGATACGGCTTAGAAACACGGTTAAGTCTTCCTGGTCGGATATTGATGTCCAGTGTAAAAAGCGATTTGACCTTGTGCCTAATCTCGTAGAGACGGTCAAGGGATATGCCTCCCACGAAAGAACCGTTTTTGAAAAAGTGACCGAGGCAAGAACCATGGCTATGAAGGCAACCACTCCAGCAGAGATGGCAAAAGCAGAGAATATGATCAGAGACACGCTAAAGAGTCTCTTCGCGGTGGCCGAGGCCTATCCAGAACTGAAGGCGAATCAAAATTTCATTCAACTTCAAACGCAACTCCAGGATTTGGAGAACAATATTGAGATGGCGAGGAGATATTATAATGCCGTGGTTCGAGACTATAACATCCTGATTGAATCCTTCCCTTCAAATCTAATTGCTTCGGCCTTTAATTTTAAGCCCGCAGAACTGTTTCAACTTGAAGCCCCTGAGGTGGAGAGAAAACCGGTCAAGGTGAGCTTTTGATGATTTCGGAATGGGGATTGCGGAATGAAGAATAATAACATCCTGTTAAATATGGTTGTTCTTTGGGCCATCCTCATCTTTTTTGCTCCTCCTGCCTTGGCCCAATATTTCACCATTAATAGATTCCATTCCGATATTATGATCTACGAAGATTCCTCTATCTCTGTCACAGAGACCATCGAGGTACAATTTCATCAATCGAGGCATGGGATCTATCGAGAACTTCCTTTTAAATATCGAGATGAATTTGGAAGAGTGATTACCACCCCTACAAAAGTATTATCGGTGACGGATCAATCGGGGAAGCCTTTGAAATATCAGGTGAAGAAGACGGGATCGGTCCTTCATCTTAGAATCGGCGATCCTAAGCGGTATGTCAGGGGGAGCCAGACCTATGTGATTACCTATAAGGTTGAAAATGGCATCCTTTTTTTTGACGATCATGATGAACTTTACTGGAATGTGACAGGCAATTACTGGAAGGCACCCATTAAAGAAGCCTCTGCAAAAGTTTATTTGAACACAAAAAATAAGAGCCAGAATTTAATGGTCACAGGTTTTGAAGGCAGGGTTGGCTCAAAAGAAGAATGTGGCCACGAATCCTATGACAACACGGGAAAGTTTTTCACCAAAAGAGGCCTCCAGATGGGTGAGGGGTTAACCATCGTGATGGGATGGGATAAGGGGATCGTCTCTCCCCCATCCTCGTGGAAGAAATTTTTGTGGGCAATCCAACTCGAAGCGAACTGGGTATTTTTACTTCCTATTTTTTCCTTTCTCTACATGATGAATCTCTGGTATCGGAAAGGAAGGGATCCGAGGGTCCGAGAATCTGTGACCGTGATGTATGAACCTCCTAAGTTTGAAAATAAACCCCTTACCCCTGCTGAGGTAGGGACGCTTGTAGACGAGAGGGTAGATTCCAGAGACCTCACCTCCACAATCGTTGGTCTTGCCGTCAAAGGATATATTCAGATTGAGGAGATGAAGCAGGAGGGATTCTTATTTGACAAAACCGACTACTATTTAAGAAAGGTGAAAGAGCCAGATCAAAATCTAAGCCCCTTTGAGATGGAACTGATGAGAGGACTCTTTCCTGGGAATTTACCTGGGACACTTATTTCAAGTTTAAAAAATAAATTTTACATCCATTTGCCGAAACTTAAGAAAACCCTCTACACTGAATTAATTAAAAAAGGATACTTTCTCAATGACCCTGAAAGAGTGAGGAATTCCTATCTAATTGCTGGGTTTATGATTGGGTTTGTAGGGGTTTTCCTATCGGTTTTTCTTACCTCTGATTTTATAGGAAGATATATCATTGCATTTATATTGACAGGGATTCCTGTCTTTTTCATTGGTTACTTTATGCCAGCCAAGACAAAGGCAGGGGCTTTGGCCCGAATGGAGGTCTTGGGCTTCCAGGAGTTCCTCAATCGAGCAGAGAAGGACAGGCTCGAGCGAATGAAGGATATGAATTTATTTTCCAGATTTCTCCCTTACGCCATCGCCCTGGATGTGGCAGAGAATTGGGCAAAGGCCTTTGAGGGAATCTATCAGAACCCACCGGATTGGTATGTCTCCCCTGTTGGGTTTAGAACGTTTCATCCCTATGCCTTTACCCATTCTCTCAATTCGGTAACATCCACCCTTAGTTCTGCAATGTTTTCCTCTCCCAGAGGAAGTGGGGGAAGAGGAGGATTTGGAGGTGGGGGTTCCTCCGGAGGAGGATTCGGAGGGGGTGGTGGCGGAAGCTGGTGAATAAAAGGGAGGAGCCAATAGGAATGGATCGCATTAGAAAAATTAGAAAGGGGATGAGATAAACTATGAAAGCAAACGCTCTAAACTTTAAACAGACGAGTCCTATAAGACTTAAATTTTTGATTGGTTTAATCGGATTTGGATTTACCCTAACAGCGTGTGCCTTTGGTACAGATTATGTTAGGCTTTATGATCCATTAACTTACAAACCCCCTCAGGAAGAAGGAATTAGGGTGGCCCATGCAGAGATAAAGGAACCCAGGCCAATGCCAGGCGAAAAGATTCGGTTGGTAATTAAAAAAGTGGATGATAGGCGTCCGGATAGAACACGGATCGGAGCCAAGAAAAATACTTACGGGATGGAGACAGGAAGTGTTGATGTGGAAAAGGGAGTAGTTTTTCAAGATCTATTCACCCAGAATCTCATCAATTGTTTCAATTGGGCAGGATATGAAGTGATTCCCCTCGGGAGATACGAAGGCCTTTCATCCTCTGAGAAAGAAATGATTAAAGGTTTTATTGAAGCAGAGATAAAACTATTTTGGGTCACTTTTGTACCAGGATTTGCAGTAGTAGATGCAGCCAGTAATGTCAATTTCAGCGTAAGGCTTTTTGAACCGGAGGCGAACCGGGAAATTTGGACAGGAAATTTTCATGGCAAAGGTAAAGTTTCTGGAATGGCTGTGACAAGAGCTATGTATGAAAAGAGCATCAATATTGCCTATGCAGAAGCCATAAGAAACTTATGGGTGGCCATCTCTGATGAGGAATTCAAAAAATTGCTAAAAAAGTAGGACATCAAATTAATTATTACGGTAGATGGAAGGAGGGATAACAGATGGTTAAAAAATTTATCTTTCTCCCACTTTTTCTCCTATTAAGTCCCTCGATTATCTTTGCCCAAGAGACTCCAGAGAAATTTGATTTACTGATTGAAAATGGAGCAAAGATGATCAGAGAGAACGAATTTGAAAGAGTTTTAAATATGATCGAAGAGCTCCCCCCATATAGAAAATCCGATTTCAGGGTGAGGGTCTTGGAAAATTTTGCATATCTAAAAGGTTATTTGGTGACTAAGAAGAAAGAATATGGAAAGAAGTGGCAGGATGATTATAAACCTATGTGCTACACCAAGGATAAATCGGCCACCTCTATTTTGATTGAACTTCTGAAGGACACAGACCCCTACATAAGGGCATTCACGGCAAGGGCGCTTGGCTTTTTGGGGGACCCAACCGCCCTCTCTGTCTTAAAGCAAGTGGCTGATACAGACCCTAACCCGAAGGTGAGGTTGAGGGCTGAAGAAGGATATAAAAGAATTATAGGAAAGAAATCCTCTCAGTAAAGTTCCGTCGTCAATATTGATTTTCTGAGTTTTATAGAAAGGTAATCCACCATTTATATTTTCTTTAGGGAGTCTGCCCTGTAACTCAGCCCCTGCCTGCGACAGGCAGGCTTAAGGGCTGAACCATCAGGGCTAAAGCCCTGAGTTGCCCAATTAAGAATCAGGGCTGAAGCCCTGAGTTACCTAATTAAGAAACATTTTAACACCCATTACTGGTGGGTTACTAAAAAGAGGCCATTAAAATTGAAAAAATTTCCATTTTTAGTTAGTCTTTTAAAGATCATATTTACAATAAATAAAATCCAAGCCAAAAATATTTGAAATTTCCCCTCACCTTTCCCCTCTCCCAATGGGGAGAGGGAGGGGGTGAGGGTGCATAAAATGTTTGAAGAAAATTCTCAGATTTAAAGTATAAGAATCTAAAGACATGACAGGGCACTTTTCCAAGGGAAAAAGGGAGTTCGCCATTAAATTCATGACCTTTGGCCTCTCTTTGCTTTCGGGTTATTCCAAAGAGAATCTAATTCGTCTCACCCATGTTGCAGAAAGGATTCCACAAAAAAAGTCCTACCACGAGAAGATCAGATGGATTCGTGAACTCTTTGAGAAAGGACATCCTGCTCTCCAGATTGCCCAGAGAATTCTTCAAGAAAGTAATTTCAAACAGCGTGAGAAAATTGTCCATTTTTTGCTCAATCAATTTTTAGAGGGCACCAATAGGCGAAAAGCCTTTGAGGAGAGGACAGGGTTTTACCCACCCCGAGCCATGCTCATCAGTCCAACCATGCGATGTGATCTGAATTGTTATGGCTGCTATGCAGGAGATTATTCAAAAGAGGAAGAACTAAAACCAGGCGAAATTCATCGAATCATCCAGGAAGCCGAGGAGATGGGAATCCATCTTGTGATCGTCCTTGGAGGGGAACCTTTCCTGAGGAGAGACCTTTTTGATATTTATCAGGAGCATCCCCGAACGATTTTCCACGTTTTCACCCATGGAGGTTTTTTGACAGAAGCCACCATCGAAAGAATCGCCAATTTAGGGAATGTCTCGCCTGCCATCAGTTTAGAGGGATATGAAGAGGAGACAGACCGAAGAAGAGGGAGGGGACACTTTCATAAGGTAATGAAAGCCATGGAGCTCCTTAAAAAAGCCGGGGTCCTCTTTGCTTGTTCCCTCACCCAGACCAGGGAGAATACCGATCTGCTCGCCAGTGATGATTTCATTGATTTTTTGGTCCAAAGGGGAGCAATCCTCATCTGGTATTTCATGTGTATTCCAGTAGGAAGAAGTCCTGATCTCAAATGGATGCCTACCCCGTTGCAGAGAAACCAGTTACGAGAGGCTCTTGGACGGTTTCGTGCCACGAAACCGATTCTTTTTGTAGATTTCTGGAATGATGGCAAGTTGACCCACGGGTGCATGGCTGGTGGGAAAATGTATTTCCACATCAATGCCAGGGGGGATGTGGAACCTTGCGTCTTCTGCCATTTTGCCATGGATAATATCAAAGGAAAGTCCCTTCTCGAGGTCCTTGACTCCTCCTTTTTCAGAACCATCCGTTCTCGTCAACCCTATCTCAGCAACCTTCTCAGGCCCTGCATGTTAATCGATCGTCCAGAAGTGGGAAGGGAGATGGCGTCCTGGCCAGGGGTTTACTTCACTCATCCAGGTGCCGAGATCTTCTATACTTCCCTTTCCAATTCAATTGATCGCTATGCAGAGGAATACGGCCTGATTGCAGATCCGATTTGGGAAGGATTTACACAAAATCTTGAGAGGGTGGAGACTCCCTTTCAGGCGTTTCCGCAGGAGAGGTAAAGTCAAAATGAAAGGGTATTTGGGCATCGACGTGGGATCGGTCAGCACCGACCTCGCGGTCATCGATCAGGAGGGGAGAGTCCTTTGCCACCAATACCTCCTCACCCACGGCCAACCCATCCTGGCCGTCCAAAAAGGGCTAAAAGAGATTCAGGCACGACTCCCAGAAGGAGTGGAGATTTGTGGGGTGGGGACAACCGGCAGTGCAAGACAACTGACTGGTATTCTCGTTGGAGCGGATGTGGTCAAGAACGAAATCACCGCCCATGCGGTAGCCTCCGTCCATTTCTATCCAGACGTGAGGACGGTGCTGGAAATTGGAGGACAGGATTCAAAGATTATCATTATCCGGGACGGATTGGTCATCGATTTTGGAATGAATACGGTCTGCGCGGCAGGCACAGGTTCCTTTTTAGATCAACAGGCGTTACGGCTTAATGTTCCCATTGAAGCCTTTGGGGAATACGCCCTTCGATCTGAAACCCCGGTAAGGATTGCTGGCCGATGTACGGTTTTTGCTGAATCGGACATGATCCACAAACAACAGATGGGCTGTCATCTGAAGGATATCATTGCTGGCCTCTGTGAAGCCCTTGTTCGAAATTACCTCAATAATGTGGCCAAGGGAAAAGAGATCCGAACCCCCATCCTCTTTCAGGGAGGGGTGGCTGCCAATCAGGGGATCCGAAAGGCTTTTGAAAGAGAGTTAGGGGAAGAGATCCTGGTTCCCCAGTATTATCATGTCATGGGAGCCATCGGGGCTGCTCTTTTAGCAAAAGAAAAGATGGATGATTTGGTGGAAACCCAATTCAAAGGATTTGGCATTTCAGAGTTAAACTGCCGAACCACCAACTTTATCTGTAAAGACTGTGAAAATCATTGTGAGGTGGTGGAGTTTATTATGGAAGAGAAGCCGATTTCCTATTGGGGGGATCGATGCGGAAAATGGGAGTCTGAAATAAAAAAATTTAAAAGGTCAGACTACAGAGGTCGAATTTTTTAAAATGGATCTATTCGATGGCGGAGATAACCCTTGAACCATGAAACTTACGGTTCCCCATATTGGCCATCTGGATATTATGCTGGGTGCCATTGGAAGGCTCGTCGGTCCAGAATTTGTCTTCCCACCCAAGACCAACCAAAGGACACTCTCACTCGGGATCAAACATTCCCCTCCTTCCACTTGTCTTCCCTTTAAATTCATCCTTGGCAATTTCATCGAGGCCCTTGAGAAAGGGGCCGATACGATTGCAATGGTCAGCGACCATGGCCCCTGTCGGGTTGGAATGTATGACGTGGTAATGCAGCAGATTCTAAGAGATCTGGGCTTTAAGTTCACCTGGATTACGATGGACGACACCCGGCTCTGGAGTCATTATGTTCAACGATTCAACCAGGAACGGAAGCAGTGGGGGGCTTCTATCTGGAAGACGCTTCAAGCCCTGCACCTGGGCTGGCGGAAGCTAAGACTCTGTGAGAAGGTGGAACGGTTAGCCCATAGGGTCCGACCCTTAGAGATAAAAAGGGGGGAAACCACAAGAGTTGAAAACCAATCTTTGAGGCTGATTGATGAAGCGGAAAATCAAAGACAGTTGCGGGAGGCCTGGGAAGAATCTCTTCATCTGTTTAATCAAATTGAGAAGGATCCTATCCGAAGGCCAATCAAGGTGGTGATTACAGGAGAGGGCTATATGGTCATCAATCCCCATGCCAACCAGGAGATTGAGCGAAGACTTGGCGAAATGGGAGTGGAAGTGACTCGAACGGTTTGGATTACCCACAAAATTGGTCATGCCCTCGGCTTAGATTTTCTCCAACCCCGGTCAAAACGGAGTGCAATCAAAGCCTCGACACCTTATCTGAGATATAATCTCGGAGGGGAGTGCAACTCCTCCATTGGCTACCCCATTCTTTATAAGAAAGAGGGCTATGAGGCTGCCATTCAGCTTCTGCCTCTTGGATGTATGCTGGAGGCAGTGGCCAAGAATATCCTGGTAAGGGTGAGTCGAGAGCATGATATTCCAATCCTAACCTTCTCTCTTGATGAGAACCTCTCCGAAACCATGGTGATGACCCGATTGAGTGCCTTTGTCGACCTGTTACAAAAACGGAGAGAAAGAAAGGAGATGGGGAGAAGAGAACCTTGACGATCAGAATTGGTATCCCAAGAGCGCTTCTGTATTATCGATACTTTCCCCTCTGGCTGACCTTCTTTAAAGAGTTAGGAGTTGAGGTATTGGTCTCCCACCCGAGCCAGCGTGAGTTAGTAGAGGAAGGGTTCAGGTATGCAGATGAGGATAACTGTATTCCTATCAAGATGGCCTTTGGCCACGCCCTCACCCTTCGAGACCAGGTGGATTTTCTTTTCGTCCCAAGACTCCTCAGCCTTGATCGAAGTTCCTGTTTCTGTCCAAGAACCGCAGGACTTCCAGAAATGCTGAGGTACTCGATCCCAAATCTTCCTCCGATATTAGATCCCTATGTGGATGAAAGACACCGGGGGTCGAGCCTTTCCTCCTCTTTTTTAGAAATGGCTAAGCTATTGGGGATTAGATCAAAAGAGGCTAAGGTGGCCTTAAAAAAGGGAATCGATGCTTATCAGGAATTTCGAGAGAAGAACAGGAGAGGTGATCTCAATTCCGAACTTTTCCCCATTAAAAGAAAAGAAAGCCTTTCTCATGAGGGGGTCGAAAAGAAGATCGCTGTGGTGGGCCATCCATACTGTCTCTATGATCCGTTTTTCAATTTTAATGCCTTAGGGTTAATGGAAGAGGCAGGAACGATAATCTTAACCCAGGAAATGGTTTGGAGCACCGAAATGGATTCCGAAATCGATAGGCTTCATAAGGACATCTACTGGACCTTTGGAAGGGAGATCCTCGGGGCAGGGCTTCACTATCTCCATTCTCATCAAATCGATGGCCTCATCTACCTGACCTGTTTTTCATGCGGAGTGGACTCCATGATTGAACCCCTTTTGAGTCACAAGGTAAGGGAAGAGGGTAAGACTCTCTACCTCTGTCTCATGGTGGATGAACACACGGGGGCAGGAGGAATGACAACCCGACTGGAGGCCTTCTTGGAGACGATTGAAAGGAGAAAGAGAGTTCATACGAGGTAAAGATGAAGATTGGGATTCCACGTGGGCTTCTTTTCTACCGCTATTTTCCTCTCTGGGAGACATTTTTCGAAACGTTGGGAATAGAAACGGTGGTCTCTGATCCCACCACAGAGCAAACCGTGCGAGTGGGATCAAAGTTTGTGCCGAGTGACCTCTGCCTACCTGTCAAAATATTTTTTGGTCATGTTGAAACCCTTCGAAGGAGGGTCGATTATCTTTTTATCCCTCGATTCATCAGTGTGGAACCCGATGCGTATATGTGCCCGAAGTTGATGGGCCTTCCAGATATGGTCAGGGCCTCCATGGATTCCCTTCCTCCACTCATTGATGATTCCCTTCACTGTAAAGCCCAGGGAACAAAGGCAGAGGAAAACTTCTTTCTCAAGGTGGGAAGGATCATCTCAAAGGACAAAGGCAAGGTGACAAGCGCTTATTCGATGGCCATGGAGAGACAGGCTCGCTTCCGATCCATCCTTCAACAGGGTTTCTCTTTTGACCAGGCCCTCAGGTTAAGTCGGTCTTCCAGGAGGATAGACCCTCCCTTGCAAGATGGAGAGAGGAGGATAGGAGTGATTGGACGACCCTATTACGTCCATGACCCTTTTCTTAGGCGATATGTCGTCGATCAGATCGAGGCGGAGAGATATTTCCCTATGACCCCGGAGGCTTTGAGCGACCAGGAGATTGAAAAAGAGATTGGAACACTTCGGAAGCGAATTTATTGGTCCTATGGAAAAGAGATGGTCGGCTCTGCAATCCATTTTGCGAAGAGCGGGCTGGTTCAAGGTATCATTAATCTTGCCTCATTTGGATGCGGACAAGACTCCTTCAATTTCGAATTGATTCAATACGGTGTCAAGGATAAGATTTCGATTCTCTCCCTTGTCTTTGATGAACACCTTTCGAACGTAGGGTTCTCGACAAGAATCGAAGCCTTTCTGGAGATGATTCTGAGAAGGAAAAATCAAAAATGAAAATGACCACCCCTTACCTTGGCCTTCTTCATAAGGCCTATGGCCCTGTCCTCAAAAAGGCAGGAGTAGAAATCATCTTTCCCCCTCCCCCAACAAAGAGGACACTCGATCTGGGTACGAAACATGCCCCTGAATTTGCGTGTTTCCCGTTTAAGATCACCCTTGGAAGCATGATGGAGGCTCTCGAATTAGGAGCGGATACGATTTTTATGATTGGAGGGTGGGGCCCATGCCGATTCGGCTATTATGATGTCATTCAGGAGCAGATTTTAAAGGATTTAGGTTACTCCTTTAAGATGGGAAGCGCCAATAACCCTGATGCACTCAGGGACATGCTGGAGTTGATGCAGAGGATCTCCGGAGCCCACTCGAGATTAACCCTTTATAAGATCTTCTATTCAATTCTTCTCCGATTATCCATTCTGGATTGGGTGATGAAAAAATATTTCCACACGAAACCCTATGAGTTAGTCTCCGGGGAGACCGACCAGGTGTTGGAAAAATCTCTTTTCCTGATTGAAAACAGTCTTTCCCTCTTCCAACTCCTCTCATCGGTTTTGACCACCTCTTTCTGGTTTAGAAGGATAAAAAGGAGAAAGGGAATCCATCCTCTTCGAGTGGCCATCGTTGGAGAGCTCTTCACCGTTTTGGATCCCTCGGCCAACATGGAAATCGATCGGTGGCTGGCCAAAAGAGGGGTTGAGGTAATTAAGTCTGTCTGGTTGAGCGACTACGCCAATGATCGCTTTCGGTTTAAACCTTTCCGGAGAAACCAATTTAAATTATCCTCCCGATACGCCCGTCCATACCTTCAATTCCATGCAGGTGGAGAGAGCATCGAATCGGTCGGAAAGACAATCTACTATGCAAAGAAAGGAATGGACGGGGTGATCCATATCTTCCCCTTCACCTGTATGCCTGAATTGGTAGCCCAGACCATTCTTTCAAAAGTCCAGAAGGACCTCCATATTCCTATTCTTACCCTGATCATCGACGAGCATACAGCCAGGGGAGGCATAGAGACCCGCCTCGAGGCTTTTATCGATCTTCTCGAAAGAAGGAGGAAACGAAGTTGACCGCAAGGCAGGTCAGTTTCTTTATCACTCTTTTTCGTCTTTTCTCAAGAACGGTCCCAAGAGCCTTGAATCCATTTTTTACTTCCCTGGGGAATCCTCTGGTCTTCCTCATCTTAAAAAGCTACAGGGAGGCAGTGAAAGAGAACCTTCGAATCGTTGGGAAAGGGACCTATACCGAGAAGGAGGTTTCACGACTTGCCAAAAGATGTTTTCGGAATTATTCCCTCAAACTTCTTGATTACATGGCCATGGAGAGATTGAATTCTCAGAATAAAGCGAAATGGATTGAAAAGGAGATCGGGGAAGAACATTTAAAGAACGCCCTTGAGAAAGAAAAAGGGGTGATCTGTGTGACCCCTCATCTCGGCAATTGGGAATTGGGAGGCTATGTGCTGGCCCAGAAGGGATATCCTATTCACATCCTCACCCTTAAAGAGGAAAGTGAATTTCTTTCCCGTTACGAGAAAAGGCTTCGCCAAAAGGCAGGAATTCATACCATTATGATCGATCCCAAAGAGAGGCCAAATCTTGCCATCCTTGAGATGGCGAAATGGTTGAGGAGGAATGAGATCGTCGCCATGGTGGCAGACCGAACCTACGATGGTCAAGCGGTCGAGGTTGATTTCTTTGGCCACCCTACCCTATTCCCGACAGGAGCCATTCATCTGGCTTTAGAGACCGGAGCGATGGTGATCCCTGTCTTTGTGATTCAGAATGAGAGGTTGAAATACTGGGGGATCATCGATGAACCTATTCCCATAAGAATGGATATGGATAAGCCTGAAGCAGTGAGACAAGGCGTTCAGGAAATGGCAAAGAGATTTGAGAAGATCATTCGTCAATATCCTGATCAATGGTTAAACTTTTTCCCGTTCTGGAAAAAAACCGGAGAATGACACCCGACCTATTTCGTTTGTAATAGGTTTAAAAAAATAGAAAATAATGGGTCTTCCATTTCAGAAAAAGAGGGTGAAGAAAAGCATTACCAATGGTAACCATTCCTTTGAAGGATACGTCAATCAACACCGAGTTTTAATCCAAAGGGAACCATTGGTGATATACGAAGTCCTCACGGACTTTAATCAATTTAGACATTGGGTGCCACTTCATGAAATCTCGGTTGAGAAGATGTCCTCTGGCGGATTTGGGTTGGGAACGAGATTTCGTTTCAAACTTCGATTTCGAATTCAACCCGAATGGGAGACAGAGGTTATTCATCTTGAGAGAGGTAAACAGATCGTCTACAGATTTTTAAACGGAATCTTTGAAGGGGGAATTGAAATCTGGGACCTGAAAAAGAATCAATTAGGCACGGAGGTTACGCATACCCTCCTTTACCAGATAAAACGATGGAGTTACAGGATGGGTTGGTTTCTCTTGGGGGGGGAGAGGAAACATAACGAGTTGACAGAGGTTGCCCTCCACCGACTCAAATCCCTATTGGAAGAGACACCTTCATGAAAGTGCTTCTTATCGTTCCAGGATGGTCCCCGGCAAATCTCTGGGGGCAGATTCGATTTAAATTTCCACCCCTGAGTCTCCTTGCCTTAGCCTCTGCCACCCCAGGGGATGTGGAGATCTACCTTCTCGATGAAAATCTGGAAAAGATTAATTTCGATACCGATGCCGATTTGGTTGGAATTACGGTCATGACCCCGCAGGCTCCAAGGGCCTATCAAATTGCGGACGAATTTAGGATGAGGGGGAAAAGGGTTGTTCTGGGTGGGTTTCACGTCTCCCACCTTCCTGAAGAGGCTCTGAGTCATGCAGATGCGGTGGTTATAGGAGAAGGAGAGAGAATCTGGAAAGAGGTGATAAAAGATTTTAAGGAGTCGCGCGCTAAAAGAATTTATCAAGACGACGGCTTCGTTTCCCTTTCAGAAATCAACCCCCCGAGAAGGGACCTGGTTCGAGGAAAAGGCTACCTCTTTACCAATACCATTCAGACGACCCGGGGCTGTCCATTCCAATGTGAATTTTGCTCTGTCTCCTCCTTCTTCGGCAGAAGTTACCGGACAAGGCCCCTCCCACTTGTCCTCAATGAGTTGGAGGCCTTGAGACAGGAAAGCATCTTTCTTTTCCTCGTGGATGATAATCTGGTTGGAAACCGTTCTTATGCGAAAGCCCTCTTTGAGGAAATGGTTCCCCTAAATTTTAAGTGGGCCAGCCACGCTCCGATTCATCTTGCAGAAGATGTGGAGTTACTGGATTTAGCGGCAAAGAGTGGGTGTATGGCCCTTTTTGTAGGGATTGAATCCCTCACTCATGAAAACCTCACCCTAATGGGGAAGAGGACCCCTTTAAGAATTTCTCCTGAAGAGGCCGTCAAGAGATTCCATGCCCATGGAATTGGAGTCCTTGCCTCTTTTATCTTAGGCTATGATCACGATACCCCAGAGACATTTGAAAAGATTCTCAACTTCTGCCACCAGTTGAAAATCGAGGGCGCGCTCTTTCCCATCCTCACCCCTTATCCGGGGACGATCCTGAGAGAAAGACTGGAAAAAGAAAATAGAATCCTAACGAATCAATGGGACCTCTATGATATGGAACACGTCACCTTTCTCCCCAAGGGGATGCCCCCGGAAAAACTCCAGGAAGGTTTTGAATGGCTCAACTCCTCATTCCTTTCCTGGGGTTCCATATTCCGGAGGCTTTTCAAAATGCATCGTTCCCTTCAGATCTTTGCCCCCATGAATTTAGGATTTAAAAAGGCCTGGAAGAAAAGAGAGAGAGAAGTCATTTTTCAGCATCCACCCTCGAAGGATGAATCTCCGGGGGAATCCCACAAGACATGGAAGAAGAAGGGAAATCTGTTATAATTTGGAACCATCATGCAAAAACGTCTTCTTCGGAGGATTTCTTCTCTCTGTCTTCATCACCACCGAAAGGTTCTCCTCATCTTCTTCATCCTCTTTGGATTGGCTTTTTTTCTCACGGGGAGGCTCCGATTTGATCCTGATTTTCTCAAACTCTTTCCGGCTGAAAAGGGTCCCATCCGGCTTTACCTGGAGAACCTAAAAGAGACAGGTGCCTTCGACCTCCTCCTCATCCTATTGGAGAGAAAGGAAGGAATCGATCCTCGAAAGTTGATCGAGTCGGGGAGAGCGATCACCGATCAGTTGAGAGAGATGGAGGTTGAGGGGGAAAAGGCTTTTCGAAGCATTCGATTCCAAAGGGTGGAGGAGGAGGATTTTGAAAAAGCGAAACCCCTCCTCAATCTTTTCCTCACCCATCCTTATCTCTTTTTAAACGAAGGGGAGATTGGAGAGTTAAAAAAGAGATGGACCCAAGAAGAGATCCTCCGACAAATTCAAAGAAACAAGAAGCTTTTGGTCAGCCAGGCCTCCTTTGTGATGAAAGACCTGATTCAAACTGATCCCTTTGAACTGCGATGGGTCTTCCTCGAGAAATGGAGGGAGGGGATGAAAGGGATGGAGTTTGATGAATCCAGCAACTTTTTTCTCTCCAGGGATCAGAAGTCCCTTCTCATCCTCACCGAGCCAAGTCGACCTGCCACGGACTTACGATTCTCTGAATCCCTCATGATGGGTTTGGAGAAATTGCTCTCCTCTGAGCAGGAAAGCCCCGTAGAGATTTACCTCACTGGTGCCCATCCCATTGCCAGGGCCGAGGCAAAGGTTCTTCGATTCGATATGCAGAGTTCGTTCTTGATCTCCTTAACCCTCGTCCTCCTTCTCTTCCTCTATGTCTACCGAAGATGGATCACCCTTCTCCTTATTGGCCTTCCCCTCTTAGGTGGAATCCAGTTGACCATGGGAATCGCTTCTCTTGCCTTGGGAAGCCTAAACATCCTCACCGTTGCCTTTGCTGCCATCCTGGTGGGGCTTGGAATTGACTTTGCTATCCATCTCTATGACCGATATCATCAGGAGAGGGCTTTAGGGAAGAAGATCTCCTCAGCCATTGAAATCACCCTTACCCAAACTGGATCCGGAATATGGACAGGGGCATTCACCACGATCTTTGCCTTTCTCGTCCTCTTCTTCTCACGAGTAAGGGGGATCGTGGAACTGGCCTTTCTCGTCTCAACAGGTCTCCTCTGTTCGCTCCTTGGTATCTCTTTTGTCCTCCCTTCATTTCTTATCTGGATGGATCAAAGAAAAAAACCTTATTCCTACTCTTCTCTGGGCACTTTAAATTTCAGGTATCCCTCCACCGTGATAGAAAAGCATCCCCTCCTCATCCTTTTAGGGTTAATCGGGGTAACCCTTCTATTTGGCCTTTTTTCTACTAAGATTGAGGTGGAAAAGGAATTTAGAAACCTTAGACCGAAGGAGATTCCCCCTGTTGAAGTCTTTGATCGAATCGGGAGGGCTTTTGGAGGAAAGAAGTTGGAAGGGATCTCGGTTCATGAGGGAAAGGAAATTCACGCCCTCCTCTCGAAAGAAGAGGAATGGGTCAGGGTTTTGGAGAAATACCAGAGGGATGGGAAGATCGACTCCTTCTCCTCCATCTCAAAATTAATTCCCACTCCGGAGAAACAGAAAAGGGTTGCCAGAGCCATCCAGGATTCCATTGACCTTGAGGGAGTAAAAAAGAATTTCATCAAGGCCCTTAAGGAGAATGGATTTGAGGTGAGCGGATTTCGATCGATCATCCAAAGTCTCGATGGATTGAAAAGAGGAGAAATAACGGTCTATTCGCCAGAGGAACTTTTAGAGTTGCTCCTTAAAAGCCCCTTCAAAAAAGGAATGGAGTCCGTCTTTTTTAAAAAGGGAGAGACCTACCGATGCCTTTCCCGAATCTATTATAACCCGGGAGCCTTCCCCCTCGACCAACTGGAAAAGGAGGTCTCAGGGATTTCGATCACCAGTCCAGAACGGGTTGAGTTAGAAGTTCTTAGGATTGTGAGAGAAGATCTCTATTTTCTCACCCCGATTGCTTTCTTTATGGTATTTCTTATCGTCGCCCTCCATTTTCGAAACTGGAGGGTCACGCTTTTTATCCTTTCTCCCCTTGCCATGGGTCTGGTATGGATGCTGGGAATGATGTCACTCTTTGGGATAAAGATTAATTTTGTCAATGCGGTCATCCTTCCCATGATCATCGGAATGGGTATTGATAACAATATCCATTTGATGCACCGCTATCTGGAAGAAGGGAGAAAAAGTGCAGGGGACGCCCTTCGCACCACGGGAAGGGCGATGACCCTCTGCTCCTTAACCACAATGCTTGGATTCGGTTCCCTTGCCACGGCCCGATATCAAGCCATCTCTACTATGGGATGGGTAACCATTTTTGGAATGGGTTTCTGCCTAATTACGGCCCTCTTCTTTCTCCCCATCCTTTTAGTCCTCTGGAAGGGAAACCATGGCAAAAACTAACCTCTATGACGCCCTGGTAATCGGGTCCGGGATGGGAGGATTGGTGGCTGGAACCCTTCTTGCAAAAAAAGGGTTAAGGGTCCTTCTCATCGAAAAAGGGAAACAGGTGGGAGGGTATGTCGTCTCCTTTAAGAGGAAGGGATTCACCATCGATGCCACAGGGGCATTTGTAGGCGGGTGCCAGGAGGGTGGCGAATTTTATCAAATCTTAAAAGAGATGGGGGCACACCAAGAGATTGAGTTCATAGCCGTCCATCACATTCGGAATCTCTATCCTGGATTTGAGGTGGAACTCCATCGGGAAGGGTTTCAGCCTTATATGGAAAGCCTGCTCCGACTCTTTCCCGAAGAGGAAAAGGGATTGAGAACCTATCTCAAACTGGTCCAAAAAATTGGGGAAGAAGTGAAATCTTATTCGGGGAAGGGAGGGTTAAAAAACTTCTTCTTTCCATTCCTTTTTCCAAACCTCATCCGATATTATCGAACGACTCACCAGACCCTCCTAAACGCTCTCTTCAGAGGGGGGGAGGTCAAGATGGCTCTTCATACCCTTCCCATCACAGAGCCTCCTTCGAGAACCTCTTTTCTATTCGTTGCCATCCTGATCAGCAAAGCCTTGATGGAAGGGGTCTTTTATCCGAAGGGTGGAATGGGAGCCATACCCAAAGCCATCTTGAACTCCTTTCTAAATGCGGGGGGGGAGATCCTCCTCCAGTCCGAGGTGAATAAAATATTGATCAAGGGAGAAAGAGTCGAGGGAATCGAAATGAGAGACGGACGGACCTTCTACTCCCCTTTGATCCTTTCCAACATCAACCCAAACCTTCTGGTTAAAATGCTTCCTGTTGAACTTCAACCGCTTATGATAAAAAGAATGAAAAAATGGGAATATTCCCATTCCTGTTTCATCCTCTATCTGGCTACGGATTTAGATTTAAAAAAGAAGGACATTCCTTATTTCACCTATCTTCGCTCTTTATCCGATCTGGAGGAAGAGGATCGAATGCTTCAAAGAGGGGAGATTCCGAAAAACCCGACCCTGATTTTATCCATTCCAACCCTTTTAGACCCTTCCTTGGCACCAGAAGGGAAACACCTTTTAAAAGTCCTGGTGACCGTTCCTTATCATTATCGAGAGCAGTGGGGAAAGGCTGACCCTAAAAGATACCAGAATCTCAAGGAGGAATTTTCCAAAGCGTTGCTTTACCAATTGGAGTCAAAACTGCTTCCTGATCTTAGGGACCATCTTCTCTTCTATGAGGCGGCCACCCCTTTAACTCTGGAACGATATACCGGAAATGAAAAAGGAGCGATGTATGGCCTAGCCTCCACCCCTCAGCAGATTGGAATCTCAAGACCGCCTCATCACACCCCCATTCCTGGCCTCTTTCAGGTGGGACACTACACCCGTCCTTCTCACAGTATTGTGGGAGCCAGTCTCTCGGGACTCTTTGCCGCAAGAAGGATTCTTCAAAAAATGAAAAAACTCTAAAAGAAGGTGAAGAGGCGTTAGACGATAAACCAGAAGGGATGAACAAAAAAGACCATGGGAGTTGAAAACGATTCACCTAACATTTTACAATTCCCACGATGGAAAGAGTGGATTGTCTGTTCCTCCACGTCCCCAAATTTAACAATTATTACCGTCCCATCAATCAGTTCATCTGGATTAGCTTCCTTCCCATGGGGCTTCTTGGCTTAGCCGACCTTCTCCAACGCCAACAAATTTCAACCCAGGTGGTCCACTTTGGGGTGGAGTGGATTGAAAACCCAAGATTTTCTATCATCGATCATATTCGGAAGACAAACCCAAGGATAGTCGCCCTTGATCTTCACTGGCACCATCAGAGTTTTGATGTGATGGAGGTAGTGAAGCAGATCAAATCCACCTTTCCCCAAATTTACATTCTCTTAGGAGGATTCACCGCCAGTTTTTTTCATGAGGAGATTATGCGAAACTTTGATATGGTGGATGGAATCATCCGAGGAGAAGCGGAGGTTCCTCTTTTAGAACTGGCCAATGCTGTTCTTCAAAGAAAAGAAGACCTCTTCTCCATTCCTAATCTCACCTGGAGAAGGAAAGGAAAGGTTCTCATCAACCCCCTCTCTTATGTGGCCTCGGAGAAAGACCTCAACAGCCTTACCTTTAATAACTATCCGTTGTTAAAAAATTATTCCACCTACATCCGGTACATTGGTCAGCCTTTTTATGTGAAAGGGGTTTCCAAACAGAAGAATTTCTGGATGTTCTCGTTGAAATCACCTATTCACCATCTCACTGTGGGTCGAGGTTGCCCTGTGCAGTGCACTTGGTGTAGCGGAAATATTCCTTCTCAGCATACCATTACGGGTAGAAAGGAAGTGATCTTCAGAAGTGTAGAGGAAGTGCTGCGATCGATCAAAGAGGCAATCGCTTATGGATATGAAACCTTCCACATCTGCTTTGACCCCTATCCCCAGAGACCAGAATACTATCTTCATCTTTTCTCAAGGATCCGTGAGGAGAAGATTAAGATGGAGTGTTTCTTTGAATCCTTTGGTCTGCCCACGGTCGAATTTATCAAGTCTTTTAAGGCGACGTTTCCTGGCTCGAAATCCCTCGTTGCCCTCTCCCCAGATGTTGGGTCAGACCGTTTGAGAAAGATTCACAAAGGTCACGCCTATACCAATCGAGACTTAATGGATTGTCTTGACCAGATGAAAGAACATCAACTCTATTGTGATGTTTTTTTTACCCTCGGCGTTCCCTTTGAAAAGGAGGAAGATCTTCAAGAGACAATTCGGCTTCAAAAGGAGATTCGGTCCAGATACCCTAATGTCCGAGGCATCCGGACCTTTACGATTGAAATGGAGCCTGGCTCTCCTTGGCATCTTCATGCAGAGGAGTTTGGAGTTCAAACCTCCCTAAGGAACTTTATGGATTTTTACAATTTCCATTCTGGAAAAGAAAGCGTCTTTTCATCCTTAGGCTATTGGATCCCCAATTATTTCAAAGAGGTGAAGGATGAAAAAGGATTTGAGGAGACACTCCAGAGGCTCAAATGTAACCTCTTCTGCTTCATCCATCCGAATGCAAGAAAATCTTCCACTCCATTCTGGGGAAGAAGGCTCTGTGATCTATCCAACCTCTTTTGGAAGGCAAGGGAGTTAAAATTGAAATTATTTTAAACCATCCAAAGAAAGGAGGAAGGTATGACGCGATATTTCTTCAGAATTTTATGGGGCGTTTTATTTTTGTTGGCTGTTTCTTCTCAACTATTCGGAGAAGAAATCGGAAGGGGCGTAAAGATCACCTTCCTGGGACATGCGGCATTCAAGATTGTCTCCCCGAAGGGGGTAGTGATCTACATCGATCCCTTTCTCAGTGGAAACCCAAAGGCTCCACCTGAAATGAAAAACGTGGAGAAGGCAGACCTCATCCTCCTCACCCATGGCCATGGGGATCATGTGGGAGATACCCTATCGATCGCTGAAAAGACCCATGCGAAGATCGTGGCCATGCCTGAATTGGGAAGATACCTCACCAAAAAAGGGGCTAAGAATGTCATCGGCATGAATAAAGGAGGAACCTACACTTCCCATGGGATTGCCATTACGATGGTCCATGCGCTCCACAGTTCAAGTGTTACAGAAGGAGACCAGGTCATTTATACAGGAGATCCCGCTGGCTTTATCCTCCGGTTTGAGAATGGTTTTACCCTTTATCACGCAGGCGACACCGGTGTTTTCGGGGACATGAAAATCATCGGAGAGATCTACAACCCTGAACTCTCCCTTCTCCCTATTGGAAGCCATTTTACCATGGACCCCAGAGAGGCAACCTATGCAGCCAAACTCCTGGGTTCAAAATATGTGATTCCCATGCATTACGGGACGTTTCCAGTATTGACTGGCACCGTTGAAGAGTTTTTAAAATTGATGAGGGAAGTGCCCCAGACCAGAGTCATCGTGGTCAAACCAGGAGAGACGGTCCAATAAAAAATCCTTTCCTTTCTCTTAGAGAGGTTTTCCCATTTTACCGGAAATCGAGTAAGGCGTGGGGTTTTTTAATCTCTCCATTTTCCAAAATCTGATTGAGAGAGGAGATCAGATGGCGGAGGGGGAGATCCTCCGGGAAAAGGGAGTGGGCTTCCTGAAATTTTTGAAGGGCGGTTGGGATTTTATTCTTCTCCATCAATTGAAATCCTTCGGTGATGAGCGGGAGGATTTGGTCTTTTAGCCTTTTTACCTCAGAAAGATCCTCATCATAGACTTCAAATATCTTCAAGGGCTGTGAAACACCTCTGACCCAGGCCTCTCCCAGGGGTCTTAATCGATAAGGATGATTTTCTGGAAGTTGTTTGATCACTTCCTCCGATGTGAGAAGGGATACGTTAAGAAGTTTGGTTGCCCCTTCTATCCGTTTAGCAATATTAACTGCAAGACCCAATACAGTGGAGTCCATTCGCTCGGAGGAACCGATCGTGCCAAGAATGACAGGTCCAGCGTGAAGGCCAATTCCAATCTCGAGGGGTGGATTTGCGGGGTTGCAGGATGATCGATTAAATGACCGTGTGAGTCGTAGCATCTCTAATCCACAGGCCATTGCACGATGAGCCGAGTCCGATCCCTCAAAGAGGCAAAGGATTGCGTCACCTAAAAATTTATCTATCACCCCCTGTTGCGCCTTGATCCCGTTTACAATCTGGCCATAGAATTGGTTGACCCGGGCGATTAACTCGCCTGGGCTGAGTCGCTCAGACAGAGTCGTGAATCCCCGAATGTCACAGCAGAGGATGGTCACCTCCTGTTGGTCAGCCTCTCCCAGACAAATTGATCCAAGTCCTCGAGTAGCGATTCGTTTAAGATAGGCTGGAGGGACAAATTTTTCAAAAGTATCCCGGGCTTGACGAATGGCCATCTCAAGGGACCGAAAATGAAGAAACACCGCAATGCTTAAAAAGATCGAAAGCCCAAAAGAGGTTGCCCACAAGACTTGATGTTTTGTAATCAGAGTCACCCCAAGGGATCTTAAGGCATCGTGAATCCCTCCAAAGAACCATAGCCACAAACCAAACCCAAGGGGGATGAGATGGATGGGTCGTTCTTTCTTAGACCGCCGTAATTGGGCGATGGTGATGAGAGAATAAAGAAGGCCTGTCACAAAGCAGAAAGTATAGATCAAGGGTTTAAGCAGAAGGGACTGAGGTCTCAGGATATTGGGATCGACCCGGTGGGTTTCAAGGGGTAATCCTACAAACCATGGTCCTTTTCCAAATAGGGCTAAGGAGAAAAGAAGGAGGCTTACTATTGTAATGGTCCAGACCTTTCGGTCTGGCTTCATATTGAAGAGGGATAAGGTAAACCATGCCCAACTGGTGGGTAGAAGGGTGAGGGCTGAAAGGTCTATTCGATATCCCCACAGGATGGATTCGGTCGAACTCTGAAGGCCATAAATCATCCCACCCAGAAAGAAGAATGTCGAAAAGAGGTAGAAAAGGAAGAGACTGCGTAAGGGGCGGTAGTGGCGATAGAGAAAAAGAGCCACCAGACAGAGGAGAGCCATGACCATATTGGTCGAGAATCCAAAAAAGGGACCAACGCTGTAAGAGGGAATAGATGTTGGAAACATATTCCTTGACAGGTTTGGTGGGGCAATTCATGAATTGCCCCTACCCATCTAAAAGATAATAGTCTTTTCCTTCTTTCTCTTTTACTCTTACTTTTCCACTCTCCTTCAGAATCTCTAAATGTCCCACTGCTTCAGAGATTCCTAAGAAGACCTCAAAGGGAGGGAGGCCTGGGAATAGGTCCAGGGCTATTTCGTAAGGGGTCTTTTCGCTCTTGGATAAGGAGGAGAGGACAAGTCCCATCCTTTCCTGGTGATGGGAATAGATCTTTTTGATCAACCCTTTCACCTCAAGGATCTCCTCCCCATGGCCGGGCAGGAGGAGGCTAATCTTCATTCTCTCAACCTTTTCTAAGGAAGTGAGATAATCCTTTAAACTTGGGTATCGAAAGGGCCATTTATATTCTGGAACATTTAAAACAGGATTGGGGGTAATCTCTTTGAGAAGGTGATCTCCAGTAAAAAGAATTTCCTTCTCTGGCCAATAGAAGCAGATCAGTCCAGGGCTGTGACCCGGACAGTGGATGGTTTTCCAGGTCATGGATTTAAAAGAAATTAAATCTCCGTCATTGAGGAAGTAGGCCTCTTCAAGAGGATCGGCCATGCTCTGTGCGGATTCGATGAATTGAATCGCCTTGTTGACCAAGAGTTCTGGAACTCCGTTTCTTATCAAGATCGTCTTCAGATAACCCAAGGAGTGGATCAGAGACCGAATCCTCCCATATTCCTTAGGGTGAATATAGATTTGGGCTCCACTGATGGAAGAAAGTCTTTTGGCTTGACCATAGTGGTCAATATGGCCATGGGTGATGAGGATCCGCTCAATCGATTGGAGGCTAAACCCAATGGCCTCGAGTCCCTTCTTTAAGGCCTCAAAAGAAGCCTCTGTCTTGATCCCTGTATCCACAAGGGTTCTTGGAGGTTCATCGATGAAGAAGACATTGGTAGTGTTTAGAGGAAAAGGAATGGGAAGTACGATTTTATAAATTTTATCTTCGATCGGAAACATTGGCCCCTCTTTCTAAGAAAGATTTTTCACCAGTGGGAATGAGATTAAAATAGCATAACTTCTTCCTCAATACAATGGAAAGAAAAGGGATGGAATACCTCTCGAGCTCTCCTCCGCCTTACTTGACAAAGGAAGTGTGAGAGGTAACCATTATTTTTATAAGCCTCTTTTAGGGAGGGAGGGATGGGAAGTATTCGTCTCACAGAAAACGCAAAGACCGTTCTTAAAAAACGATATCTCCAGAAAGACCTCCAGGGTCAGGTCATTGAAACCGTGGAAGACCTCTTTAGGCGTGTGGCGAAGAATGTAGCCCAAGCCGATCGATTTTACGACCCACGCATCGACCTTTCCCCCGTTGAAGAAGAATTCTATGACCTTATGGCCTCCTTGGACTTCCTCCCCAACTCGCCTACGTTAATGAATGCGGGAAGGGAACTCCAACAACTCTCAGCCTGTTTTGTCCTTCCGGTCGGAGATTCGATGGAGGAGATTTTTGATGCACTCAAACAGATGGCCTTGATTCAGAAGAGCGGTGGAGGAACGGGGTTTTCTTTCTCGAGGTTAAGGCCTAAAAATGATGTGGTGGGGTCGACCCAAGGGATCTCCAGTGGTCCAGTCTCTTTTATGAGTATCTTCGATACAGCGACCGAGGCGATCAAACAGGGTGGGACCCGCAGGGGTGCCAATATGGGGATCCTTCGTGTGGATCACCCCGACATTCTGGATTTTATTCAATGTAAGGATGGGGAGCATCGATTTAACAATTTTAATATCTCGGTGGGAGCAACGAATGAGTTTATGGAAGCAGTGGAGAAGAATCAGAAGTATCCCCTCCGAAACCCAAGGACCCGAGAGGTTGTCCGTTATCTGGATGCCGCTGAGGTCTTTGAAAGGATGGTCTACTATGCTTGGAAGAATGGAGATCCAGGAATCATCTTTCTCGATCGGATAAATCAAGACAACCCCACCCCTCAGGTAGGAGAGATTGAAAGCACCAATCCCTGTGGTGAACAACCTCTACTTCCCTATGAGTCTTGTAACCTTGGTTCGATCAACCTCTCCCATTTCGTCCGAGAGGGAGAGGTCGATTGGGAGAAATTAGAAAAGACTGTTAAAAAGGCCGTCCATTTTCTGGACAATGTAATTGATGTAAATCGTTATACCCTCCCTCAGATCGAAGCCATGACCAAGGCCAATCGTAAGATTGGGTTGGGAGTAATGGGCTTTGCTGACCTATTAATTCAGTTAGGAGTCCCCTACAATAGTCTAGGGGCATTGAGCCTTGCAGAAAAAATAATGGCCTTCATCCAGGAGAAGGGGAGAGAGGCTTCAAGACAATTGGCCCTGAGTCGAGGATCCTTCCCAAATTTTGAGGGAAGTCCTCTTCGGAGCAGATGGGATGCGATGAGAAATGCGACCATCACGACGATTGCCCCCGCGGGCACCATCTCCATCATCGCAGGCACTTCTTCAGGGATTGAGCCCCTCTTTGCCTTAGCCTTTATCCGTCATGTCCTGGATGGAAAGGAACTCTTAGAAGTCAATCCCTTTTTTGAAACCGTTGCCAAAGAGGAAGGGTTCTATTCTGAGGATTTGATGAAGAAGATTTCACACCAGGGTCACCTAAAAGACCTTCCCGAAGTCCCAGGAAGGGTAAAGAGTCTTTTTGTAACTGCCCATGACATCTCTCCTGAAGACCATGTTCGAATGCAGGCTGCCTTCCAGAAGTATACAGACAATGCGGTCTCCAAGACGGTCAACTTCCCCCAAGAGGCGACGATCGAGGATGTGGCAAAGGTCTACCAATTGGCCTTCCATTTGGGATGTAAAGGGGTGACCATCTATCGGGATAGAAGTCGGGAAAAACAGGTTCTCTATAAAGGGGTAGTGTCTTTAACCGAAAAACAGTCCAGAGAGGAAGTGTCATCGGCCTTATTAGAAAGGAGGCCAAAGGCCAGAAAGGATGTCATCCATGGCTCAACCCGAAAGATTCGGACGGGATGCGGAAATCTTTATGTGACGATCAATGAGGATGAAGAAGGAAATCTTTTTGAGATCTTCAATCAGATTGGAAAGGCCGGGGGTTGCGCCGCTTCCCAATCCGAAGCCATTGGTCGCCTGGTCTCATTGGCGTTTCGGTCAGGAATCGAGCCAGAGGAGGTCATTCGTCAACTCAAAGGAATTAGTTGCCATGCACCAGTCTGGTATCGTGAAGGGAAAATTCTGTCCTGTTCAGATGCGGTCGCAAAGGCAATTGAATGGCACCTCCAAATGAAGCAACCCATTCAAACAAAAGAATCCCCCTGGGATAAAACTCTTATTTCAAAAGATTCTTTTGGACCAACGGCCACCCCACCTTCTCCCCTCTTTTTAAGGGGGGCATGCCCAGAATGTGGAGGGTTTCTTCTCTTTGAAGAGGGTTGTGTCAAATGTCTTTGCGGGTACTCCGACTGCGGATAACCTCCCTTTTCGAATCAAAATTTTTTTATGGACAAAAGATTCAATTTGGAGATAATAGAAGAAAGGTCCGGTGATCCCAGGAAAGATTAAATGAAGGGCAAAACAAAGATAAGAATTATAATAACCCCATATCTCCTTGGAATCTTCTTATGGGTTGGCTCCCACTGCCATGGAGAAGAGATTAAAAGCAATCGTGAGGTGTTTATAGGCTCGGGGAAATCCTTCTTCTATACGGCTAAGAGTTTAGGAATTCCTATCCTCAAGGCCTCTCTTAAAATTGAAAACGGGACAATCCAACCCGGAAGGCCTTTTTATCAAGTTCAAATCCATCTGGATTCCACTCAAAAGATGGGAGCCCTTTTGAGAGTAAATAATCGTTTTACCTCCCTCATGGAGTTTGAAACGCTTCAACCCATTCGGTATACCAAGGAGATAGACCAAAAAGGACTTTTTATTAAAAATAAAAATTACCATCAGATCTTAACTTTCGACTGCGCAAACAGAAAAGTGCTTGAAAAAACCGATAAAATGGTAGAGCGAGAAATTCCACTTCCCCCCAATACCTACGACCCTCTTTCCATCTTTGCCCAATATTATCTAAGGGAAGAGATCCGGCCAGGGCAAGAGCTCCGAATGTCTATCTATGATGGGGTGAAGTTCCGGGAGATGGTCTTTCGAACAAGACTTGAGCCATTAAAATCGAAGAGGTTTGGAAAGGTGGAGGCCATCTGCCTGGAGTCCACCACCTCATTTTCCAACTTTGGCGACCAGGAGGGACTGATCCGAATATGGTATTGGGCAAATCGGAGCAAGATTCCTCTCCTCATGGAGTTGGATCTCCCTGTTGGGAATGTGAGGTTCGAATTGGAAAGAGTTGAGGAAAATGGACGAAGAGAAAAGTAAACGCCTAACCCATTGAAAGGAGGAAACGATGGCCGTCAAGAAGACAACAAAAAAAGTAGCCAAGAAAGTTATGAAGCAGGGTGATGCTTACAAGTGCAGTGTCTGTGGTCTGGTGGTCACCGTGGATGAGATCTGCGGGTGCGTCGATACCTGCGACATCATCTGCTGTGAAAAGCCGATGAAACCGAAGAAATAGGCTTGAAAATTTAAAAAATTAGTGCTTTGAAAAATCGCATTACCTGGATCCTTTAAATAAAGGTTAAAGTCCAGAGAAATTTTTAAAAAGGGACTCCTCTGTCAAAAAGACAAAGTCTTAAGAGGGAAGGACTGATTTTTTCTAAAACCCATTCCATCTAATCCATTTTTCAAAGCGCTAAGTTGTGGACTATCCTTTAAAATTCGCGAGAGTAAGGACCATTACAAAATCAGACCATTTCAAGTGGAATGCCTTATGGAAGAACTCTCTCCGGACCTTCTGGTCATTGGAAGTGGTTTGGCTGGGATTGTTTCTGCCTTAGAGGCAGAGGCCATGGGGGTCAAAACCCTCCTGGTTGGAAAGTTCAGTATCGGGTTGGGAACGAACTCCTCATTGGCCAACGGTGCTTTTACCGCAGAAAACTCCCATTTTTCAAAACAAGACCATCTCATGGCCACTTTGGAGTCAGGAAGAGGACTCAATCATGTCGGACTCATCAGAACCTTAATAGAAAGAGGACCTGAATCGATAGAAAAGTTAAGAAGATACGGGGTTCCACTGGTGGAAAGGGGAATCGGATATGTGGTGGATCGTCAAAAAGGAGATTTTCAACTCCCTGGAGTGATTTTAATCAGAGCCCTCTTAGAGAGGTTAAGACAAAGTTCGGTTCAACTTCTGCCAGGGTTAACCATTTTTGATCTGGTGGTTGAAGAGGGTGAGGTTCAAGGAGCCTTTGGATTTTATAAAGATGGAAAACCCCTTCTCGTCAGGTCAAAGGCAGTCATTCTTGCCACAGGGGGAGCGGGAGGAATCTATCGAAGGAACGATAATCAGAAAAGTATCCTTGGAGACGGGTTTGCCATAGCCCTTCGTGCAGGCCTTTCCCTGCTGGACCTGGAATTTGTCCAATTTTATCCGTTTGTCTTGGCTGAACCAAGGCTCTCTACCTTCATCCTCTATCCTCCCTATCCCAAAGAAACAAGACTGTTGAACGAGAAAGGCGAAGACCTCTTCGAAAAGTTAGAGATTAAGGAAGATTTAAATCAAGCCATTCTCACCAAGAGAGATCGGCTTGCCATTGCCCTCTATGAGGCTTCAGAGTCAGGAGATGTCTTCTTTGATCTCACCCAAGTTCCAGATGAAAAGTGGGAACATTATCCCCTTAATTTTCTGAGAAAATCGAAATTTCCTTTTAAAGAAAGGCCATTTCTAATCTCCCCCGCGGTTCATTTCTTTATGGGAGGGATCGAGGTCGACGAGCAATGTAGCACCGCCCTCCCTGGGCTTTTTGCAGGAGGGGAGGTCGTCTGGGGAATCCATGGGGCCAACCGACTGGGTGGAAATGCACTTACAGAATGTGTGGTTTTCGGGGCAGGGGCAGGTCAATCAGCAGTCCAATATATTCGAATGAAAGAAAGCAAATCTCCTCACTCAATTGATCCAGAGGCCTTAAATCGAAGATGGGAGAGGAAGGCTAAGTCCTATCTCAAGAAGGGGAAAGGGGTTTTCGATCATCCCAAAGATCTCATGAGAGGACTGAAGGATCTGGCATGGAAATATTTAGGTCCAGTACGAAAAGAGGATTCGTTAAATGAAGGAATGGTCCAACTGGCTTCCTTGGAGAAGAGGATCGAAAGGGTTTATCCCACGAGTTTAAAAGAACTTTTTAAAAAAAGGGAGTTGGAAAATGGAGTATTGCTCCTCAAAGCCATGTTGAAAGGGAGTCTGCTTCGGAAGGAGAGCAGAGGTTCCTTCTACCGTAAAGATTTTCCGGAACAGGATGATGAAAATGGGTTGAAGAACTCCTGCTACCGCCTTGAAAAGGGAGAGATAGAAGTTTCCCAAATATCAAAATCCGAAATAGAGAGGTTAATATCTCCAAACCCGAAATCCTAAATACCCAAAGAGTCAAATGTCCAAAGAATAAGGATCCAATAGGAAAAGGCTATGCCCATTACCACAAAAAAGGGGGATAAAGGGTTTACAGGACTTTTAAACGGAAAACGAGTGCCCAAATATCATCTCAGGCCTGAAACCTATGGAACCCTGGATGAACTTAACTCCTTCTTAGGATTGGCTAGATCGGTTTCTAAGGATAAACGGGTTAAAGAGTTGCTGATTACCATTCAGAACCATCTTTTCACCATAGGGGCAGAGCTGGCCTCGTCTAAGAAGAACCGCAATTTTCTGAAAGGAGAGATCACCCAAAAGGAGGTCGACTGGCTAAGCCATCTGTCTGAGAAACTTGAAAACTCCATAAACCCGGAACCCCAATTCATTATCTATGGTGAGTTACAGGTGTCAAGTATCCTGGATGTGGCTCGGGCGATTTCAAGAAAAGTGGAACGATTGGTAGCCAAGATGAAATCAAAGAGGATGCTCCCTAACTCAAAAATATTGGAATACCTCAATCGCCTCTCCGACGTCCTCTACCTCCTTGCAAGGCAAGAGGAGAAAAAAGAAGGGGTGAAACCCAAACACCCTTCCTATAAAACCTTTCTCTAAAGTGAGGGTTGACAAAAAAGGGGAAAATTTAATATAAGAAAGAAAAATAAAACAACAAAAAGGAGGGTTCCTATGAGACGAATATTCATAATAGGGATTATGGTTGCTTTCGTTTTTGGGGTTCCCCAGGCATGGGCTCAAAAAGCAGTTAAACTTTCCATTGCCACAGGTGGAACAGGCGGCGTCTATTACCCCATGGGAGGTGGAATGGCCAATCTCATCTCTAAATACATCCCCTATGCAGAGGCCACGGCAGAAGTGACCACCGCCTCTGTGGATAACTGTCTTCTGGTTGGGGCTGGAAAGGCAGATTTGGCCCTGATCATGGCCGATGTGGGATGGGATGCCTTCCAGGGAAAGGGGAAGTTTAAGGAGAAACTCCCCATCCGAACCTTGATGGTTCTTTATCCAAACAATATGCATCTGGTGACTCTGGAAGGGAAAGGGATTGAGAAGGTATCCGATCTGAAAGGCAAGAGGGTCTCGACGGGTGCACCAGGAAGTGGGACAGAAGTAAAAGCCTTGAGGGTTCTGGAAGCCTATGGATTGGATCCGGACAAGGATATCACAAGGGATAAATTGGGTGTTTCAGAATCCGCAGGAGCACTTAAGGATAGAAAGATTGATGCCTTCTTCTGGGATGGAGGCCTTCCCACCGCTGCCATCACTGATTTAGGAGCAACCCCTGGAATAAAGATTAAAATCATTTCTCATGGAGATGCTATTCCCAAGATGAGGGAGAAGTATGGTCCCCTCTATGTCAAAGGAATTATTCCTGCAAAGACTTACCCAGGACAGGACAAAGACGTGGAGATGGCTGTTGTTTGGAATCTTCTCATCTGTAATGAAAAGATGAAAGGGGATGTGGCTTACGATATCGTTCGAACACTCTTTGATCACAAACCTGAGCTGGTTGCGGTTCATAAAGAAGCCAGAAATATTCTGTTAGAGCCCCAGGCCGCCGGGGGTTCTCCCATTCCATTCCATCCTGGAGCCATTCGATATTTCACAGAGAAAGGACTTAAAATTAAGTAATTGAAAAAGAAGGCTTGGCCCCTCCTATTATTTATGGGTTTCCTCATGGGAATAGGAGGGGTCTTTCTTTTTAAAAAAGTGACCCTTCTTCAATTAGAGAATTTAGATCGTCCCAAAACCATTGAGGTAAAAATCAATCCCTCTGAGCGATTTTCGATGTTCTACATCCATTCGATCTATGGGGAGCCCGTGTTGGAAGAATTTCAGATTGAAAGAGATGCCCTTATCCTTAAGGGGGTAAGGACGAAAAGCCCTGCGGTGATGGAATATTATGGGTTTGAGGAAATGAGAGAATTCCACCCAGTGGATCGAAGGCTGGGTGCCATCTACTTTAAATGGGGAACTGGAGAGGGACAGGGACTGCTTGTCAGGGAAAGAAAAATTTATCTCAGTGAGGTAGGGAACAAAGGGGATCGAATTCGATTAAGAGTAAAATCCCTACCCTTATGGAAATATATGTTAGGAATATTGGAATGAGGTCAAACTGAACCAGGAAAACCAATCTCTCTTTATCTTTTGAGGTGCGTTCATGGAAGAGGAAAAGAAAAGACCGGATCAGGAAATCGTCATCACAGAAGAGGCCCTCAAAGAAGCAGAAAAGTATATTGAAGAAGAGGAGGGTCCTTCCCGGCGTTTGACCGGGAAAATGGATAATTTTGTCACTGCGGTCGCTGTGCTCATGTCACTTATTCACCTCTACGCTGCGATTGGAGTGATCATGACTCAGGTATTGAGGGGCATTCATGTCATGTTCGTCCTCTTCCTCTCCTTCTTGGTCTTCCCTTCTTTCAAACGGTTTAAGAATCGAATCATCTGGTATGACTTTCTCCTTGCCCTTCTTGGAATTGCTGTGATTGTTTATATGCTGATTGATTTTGAGGATTTTATCTATCGTTCGGTCATCCCCAATTTCTGGGATAAATTCTTTGGGGTGATTTTGATTCTCTTGGTCCTTGAGGCAACCCGTAGAACAACGGGCTGGATTATGCCGGCGATCGTTATTGCCTTTATCATCTATGCCTTCATTGGACCCCAGCTCCCTCATCCCTGGACCCACCGGGGATATGACATTGATCGTCTGGTGGGCCATATGTATATGACTCTGGAAGGAATCTTTGGGGTACCCATCGACGTCTCTTCAACCTTTATCATCCTCTTTACGATCTGGGGCGCTTTCCTGGAATTCTCAGGAGCAGGCAAGTTCTTCATCGACTTTTCTTTTGCAGCCATGGGAGGAAAACCCACCGGTGCAGGTCGGACCGTCACATTGGCCTCTTTCCTCTTGGGAGGACCTTCTGGAAGTGGAGTGGCTACCACGGTCACTCTGGGTTCGGTCGCCTATCCCATGCTGGCCAAGGCAGGCTATAGTCGGGATGCGGCAGGAGGGCTTCTGTCTGCCGGAGGAATCGGGGCAATCCTTTCTCCCCCGGTCTTAGGGGCGGCCGCTTTTCTGATCGCCGAGTTTTTAAAAATTTCCTATCTCGATGTGATCATCATGGCCTGCATCCCAACCTGTCTCTACTATTGGTCCATCTTCTTAATGGTAGAACTGGACGCTAAAAAGTTTGGGGTCAAAGAGATTGCGGTGGACCGAACCTATAGTCTGGGACAACTGACTTACCTCTATGGATTTCACTTTATTTCTCTCATCGCCATTGTGGTGATCATGGTGATTGGTTTTACACCTATCATGGCGGTTTTCTGGGCAACGATGATCACCTTCGCAGTCAGTTTCATCAGAAAGGATACTGCCCTTTATCCTCAGAAATTAATTAAGGCATTGAGAGGAGGGTCCATCGGGGTTCTGAGCGTGGCTTCAACTTGCGCGGCAGCAGGAATCATCGTGGGGGTGGTCACCCTTACGGGATTGGGATTAAAGTTTAGTTCAATTATTATCCAGTACGCAGGGGGAAGTAAATTCTTAACAGCGGTCTACACAGCCCTCATCGTCTGGGTGATCGGCCTGGCAGTTCCAGTGACGGCTTCCTACATCATCTCTGCGGTGATCGCTGCACCCGCCATGATCCAGCTTGGAGTTCCAGAGTTTGCAGCCCATATGTTTGTCTTCTACTATGCGATTCTCTCTGAGGTCTCCCCTCCTACTGCACTTTCCTGCTTTGCAGCGGCAGCCCTGACTAAGGGAAATCCTTATAGAACAACGATGTATGCCTGGAAATACACCCTTCCGGCATTTATCGTCCCCTTCATGTTTACCCTCGATCCAAAAGGGGTTGGCATTCTGTTAAAGGGACCTTTCGGAGATGTCCTCTGGACAACGATCACTGCTTTCTTTGGAATTGCTGCCCTGGCAGGGGGAGTAGAGAACTGGTTTCTTAAAAAGACAACCCTGTTAGAAAGGACCCTGCTCATTTGCGCTGGTTTGCTATTGGTCTACCCGATTGCTATTTACGATATCATTGGATTTGGTTTGATGGGGTTGGTGATTCTTAAACAATATTTGAGAGAATAAAAATCTTTTTACAAGTGGACGCTGAAATCCCCTACCTTGGGGGTTACCAATCGAGCATAGTCACTATATTGAATTCGTAAGGTTTCTACGTGCGTTCCGGCTTGAAAAACAATCGATTTATTCTCTTCGAGAACCTTATCCACCCAAACCTCTAAGTTATACAGGTTACCAAAAGGAGGCATGGCCCCTATTTCGCAATCAGGAAAGAGGTCCTGGAATTCGTCCTCTTTAAGAATTTCAACTTTTTTACAATGGAGCACTCCCTTCAGTTTCTTAATCTCAATTCGATAACTTGCAGGTAATACCAGCATGATGATCTTCTCATCCGCCTTGACCATGACCACCTTAGCCATCTCCTTTCCTGGGACATGTTGGGCGGCTGCAATCTCCTGGGCGGTGTAAACCCGAACATGGTATCCCACCTCATAAGAAACCCCATTCTTCTCGAGATATTCTTTCAGTCTCTTTAAAATTGTCATTGGAAACACCTCCTCTTTGAATCAATATACCCCAATTTCAAAGGGATGTGAATAGGGAATTTGATGTGATACAATGATGGTTGTAAAAAGGATCGATGATGAAGGTCCTCAGTTCCTTCTTCTTTCTTTCGTGGGTATTCCTTTTCCTATCAGGCTGCTCAACCCTCTCCTACCTCACCCGTTTGGGTTGGCACCAAGGATTGATCCTTCACGGGAGCACCCCTATCCAGCAAATTCTTGAGGATCAACAGAGAAATGGAGAGGTAAAGAAAAAGATTCAATTCGTTCAGGAAGTGAAACGCTATGGAGAGGAGAAGTTAGGGTTGAAAAGAACTGGAAGTTATACAAAATTTTATGAAACCCCAGGCGTCCCTCTCTATATTCTTACGGCAAGTCGAAAAGATTGTCTTTCCGCTTACTCTTGGTCCTTTCCAATTGTTGGGAAAGTTACCTACAAAAGTTTCTTTACCTTCAAAGAGGCGTTAAAGGAAAAGAAGACCCTGGAGGCAAAGGGATTCGATACCTATCTCCAGGCCGTGGCTGCTTACAGTACCCTTGGATGGTTCAAAGACCCCCTCTTTTCATTAATGCTAAGATGGGAGGAGTCAGTTTTAGCCAATGTGATTTTGCACGAAATGGCCCATGCGACCCTCTATTTCAAAGGGGAGACAGACCTCAACGAACAGGTGGCCACCTTTATTGGAAATCGGGGGTCTATCGAATTCCTCACAGAGCGATATGGGCCGGGGTCCAAAGCGGTGAAGGAGGCGTTGGACTCGCAGGAGGATGACCTTCTTTTTACGAATTGGATCGATTGGGCCTCTCAGCAACTCTCAGAGTTTTATGAGCAACCTATTTCAATGGAAGAGAAGTTAAATGGGAGAGAAGAAATTTTTCAACGGATGAAAGAAAAATTCAAGGAGGTGAAAGTCCGGTTTAAAACCGACTGCTACCACGATTTTGATAAAAAGGAACTTAATAATGCAGTGCTGATTGCTCACCGCCGTTACCTTTACCGACTGGATCGATTGGAAGCCCTCTATGAATATTTCGGCAGGGAGATGAGAAGATTCCTTCGGTTTTTAAAAGAGGTAAAGTCCAAAGAAAATCCATCTACTTATTTAGAAGGATGGATGAAAGAGAGAGGGCTGGTCCTCAATCAAAAAGAGATTAGCGTTCCCGTTTCCCTGCGATAAACTCTTCCACCATCTGTTTGGCTTGATCATCAGGGAGTTGGATGAGGGGATGTTTCATCGCATAGGCTGAAATGGAAATGAGAGGTCCACCTATTCCCCGATCTCGAGCGATTTGACAGCACCGGATCGCATCGATCACCATCCCCCCACTATTGGGGGAATCCTCCACAGAGAGCCTCATCTCGAGATGGAGAGGAATCTCTCCAAAGCCTCTTCCCTCCATTCGGAGGAAACAGACCTTATTATCATTCTGCCAGGGGACATAATCGGAGGGGCCGATATGGATATTCTCTGGATCCAGAGGGGTCTCCATTAGGGATTGGATGGCTTCCGTTTTTGAGATCCGTTTATTTTTCAAACGACTTCGATTAAGCATATTGAGGAAATCCGTATTCCCCCCGGTATTGATCTGGTAGGTCCGATCTAAACGCACGCCCCGGTCCTCAAAAAGCCTTGCCAGGGTACGGTGAATAATGGTTGCCCCCATCTGAGACTTGACATCATCCCCCACGATCGGAATTCCTTTCGCTTCAAATCGCCTGGCCCACTTTTCGTCCGAAACGATGAAACTTGGCATACAGTTGATCAGGCTCACCCCTGTGTTAAGACAGGCCTCTGCATAGAATTCCGTTGCCTGGTCCGAACCAACAGGAAGATAATTAAGAAGAATGTCCACGTCTGAATCCTTAAGAACCTTCTCCACCTGGCAGGGCTTTTCATTGGAAACGATGAAGCGACGATCTTCGGGGTAATCCTTCATATGATCTGATACTCCATCAAGGACTTCACCCATGGAGACGATGACCCCTGAGTCATTAAGGTTTGGATAGAAGATGGTGGTGCAGTTCGGTTTGGCAAAGAGGGCCTCCTTGAGGGGTTTCCCCACCTTTCGGATATCGATATCAAAAGCAGCCCCAACCTGAATATCCCAGGGTTTGTATCCCCCAATTTCGAGATGCATCAGGCCCAAGGGTTCAAAGTGTGGATTCTTTTGACTCAGTTCCCTGTAAAACTCGATTCCTTGAACGAGCGCACTGGCACAGTTTCCAACACCGACAATGGCTATTCTGATAGGGTTCTTTTTCATAACGCTTCAGCCTTTCCAAACTTTTTCATGACCATTCCTAAAGTTTTTTTAATATCGTATTTCATCTAAATTGTCAAGAAATTTGAAAGCCCCCTCGGAATAAATTACCCTTTTTTTCTTGACTTCTTTATTTTTATTTGATAATTTGCACAACAATCATTTTGGTTTTCTCTTCCAAAGATGGCCAAGAAAGACAAAACAAACTATCTTCGTCAACCCATCCACCATTTAGACCCAAAGAAGACAAAAAGCCTCTTTGACCTGGTCCAAGCCTTCCAATTCACATCTTTCCAGAGTCGAAATCTCTATAAATGTTTTGAAGTATTTCTGAAAATGCTTTTGGACCCTCAATGCATTATTTTCTTAGGACTCTCTGGAGCGATGATTCCAGGGGGAATGCGCCGGGTGATTCGGGAGATGATTCGAATGAAGATGATCGATGTCCTAGTATCCACGGGCGCTAACATCTTTCACGATCTTTTTGAAAGTTTTGGATATCGACACTATGTGGGTTCGGAAGAGGGGGACGACGATGCCCTCCGAATGCACCGAATCGTCCGGGTCTACGATGCCCTTATGGATGACCATGAGATTAATCAAGTCATCTACCTTCTCTCCAGGGTTCCAGACGCCTTAAAAGAGAGGGTAGTCTCCTCCAGACGATATTTGGAGGCTCTGGGAAATCAAATAGAAGATGAAGACTCTATCCTCGGAAATGCTACCCGGTATGGAGTCCCTATCTTTGTTCCTGCCTTATGTGACAGTTCTATCGGGATTGGCCTAACCTTCCTTCATGCTCAAAAAGAGAGGGCTTCAGAGGGTTTGTTGATCGATCAGATTCGCGATAGTTTTGAAATCGCCCAATTGAAAAAAATGGCACCGGTCACAGGGGCCATCTATATTGGAGGAGGGGTTCCCAAAAACTATATTCAACAGCTTGGACCTGTCAGTGAACTTCTGTTTAAAAAAGAGAGCGGCCATCGATATGCCTTTCAAATCACGACCGATGATCCCAAATGGGGTGGGCTTTCCGGTTGCACCTTTGAAGAGGCAAAATCTTGGGGAAAAATTGAGAAGGGGTCATCCTACGCGGCCGTCTATGTGGATGCCACCATCGCCCTCCCGCTATTGGTCGGAGCCCTCCTTCAAGAAGGAAAGGCCCTTCGAAAGAGGAAGAGGCGTCGGTTTCTATGGAAGGAAGACCGTTTGGTCAGGATCGAATTTGTTTAACCTCCTCTCACCCTGAAGACACCTTTTTCTAAAATCCTTTCTCTTCTTGAGCCCCAAGGTTCAAAAAATTATTGAAATCTCTTAACTCTTGAACCCTTAGCCCCTTGATTCCTTGGATCCTCCAAGGTAAAATGGGTTGAAAAAAGGGGAGGCAATGGTTATATTAGGTTTGAATTATCCTTGAAAAGGAGAGGGACGGTTGATGAAGAATTCGGGCTCCAAAATTCCAGATCAGAAAGAGCTTGAGAAAGAGTTAAACGAATATTTGGGCAAGAAGTACGGGGATAGGATCCGATTGGTGGTCCCCATGCTCTTTCCCAAACCTCAGGCGGATGAGGTCTCGAAAGAAGAAAAGGAAGTGGATGAGAAGAAAGGTAAGATTCGGTTCGACCTCAAACCTGAGGAATTGGAGGCCTTTCTCAATGATTATATCATTAAACAGGAGGAAGCCAAAGAGATTCTGGCCACCAAGATCTGCACCCATTTTAACCGCATTAAGTTTACCGAGATGACCAAGGGCAGAAATCGTTATGATGGGGTAGGCCATATCAAGAACAATATCCTGATGATCGGCCCCACCGGTGTGGGGAAGACCTATCTTATCAAATTGATTGCCAAGAAGATTGGAGTCCCCTTTGTAAAAGGGGATGCGACTAAGTTTAGCGAAACCGGTTATGTGGGAGGAGATGTGGAAGATCTGGTTCGGGATTTGGTTTACGAAGCCAATGGCGACATCGAATTGGCCCAATATGGGATCATCTACATCGATGAGATCGATAAGATTGCCTCGTCGAATAATCTCATCGGTCCGGATGTCTCCCGGACAGGGGTTCAGAGGGCCCTGCTTAAACCGATGGAGGAAACAGAGGTTGACCTGAAGGTTCCCCATGACCCCATCTCTCAACTGGAGGCGATCGAACATTATCGGAAGACCGGCAAAAGGGAGAAACGAACGATCAATACCAAGAACATCCTCTTTATTATGAGTGGAGCCTTTAATGGTCTGGAGGAATTCATCAAGAAACGGTTGAATCAAGAAGGCATTGGATTCGGGGCAGAGATACGCTCCAAGGATGAGAGGGCTGAATATCTAAAACAGGTGAAGGCAGAGGACCTGATCAACTTCGGGTTTGAATCAGAGTTCATCGGCAGACTGCCCGTAACCACGGTCTTTGAAAAGTTAGAGGTGGAGGACCTCTATGAGATCCTGAAAAACCCCAACAACCCCATCATCTTGGGGAAGAAGAAGGATTTCAAATCCTATGGGATCGATATTCAATTTGAAGAGGAGGCCCTTCATGCACTGGCGGTAAAAGCCTATGAAGAGAAGACTGGGGCCAGGGGGTTAGTGAGCGCCGTCGAGAAGGTCTTGATTAAGTTTGAAAAGAAGCTTCCTTCTACCGACATTCGGAAATTTGTCGTCACCCGTGAGATGGTTGAAAATCCTGAAAGGGAATTAGAACGTCTCTTACAAAACCCCTCCGATCCACAGATGCTCCAAAAATTTGAAAAACTCCTCTCCTTGGAGAAGAAGGCCCTGAAGGAGTCCATCTTCAGGAGGGAAGGAGAGTTTAAAAAGCGCTACGGGATCGTCTTCCAGGAGGGAAGGATTGATCTCATTGTCAGCCGAATGATTGAAAAGGGATATGATGTCAATACCGTCTGCGAAGAGGTGGTTGAAATTCAACGAAGGGTGGAGGATTTTGAAAGGGAATTCCAAAGACGCACTGGGATTAACCTCCAATTTAGCGAGGAGGCGATCAATCGGATTACCGAGATCATCCTGAACGAGGATGGGAAGGGCACGGCCCTCTTCTCCAGGCTTTCCAAGGATTATGAATATGGATTTGAATTGATTCGAGAGAAGACAGGGCAGAGGGAATTTACCATCACCCGGGAGGCCGTGGATGACCCCGAAGGCTATCTCGATAAAACGATCCGAGACATCTACCGACGGCAATCCAGCCAAAAGTTTGAGGACAGGGAGTAATGGCAGGGAAGGACTATTACAGCATCTTGGGCGTGAGTAAGAATGCAAGCGATGAGGAGATCAAGCGAGCCTATCGAAAGCTCGCCATGAAATACCATCCTGACCGAAACCCCAACAAAAAAGAGGCGGAGGAGCGATTCAAAGAGATCAATGAGGCCTATGCGGTCCTAAGCGATAAGGAGAAAAGAAAACAATACGATACCTTTGGGGCGGAAGGGTTTCATCAACGATTCACGCAAGAGGACATCTTCCGCGGTTTTGATCTGGATGAGATTCTCTCTAGCCTCTTTGGAGGAGGGGGCCGAAGGGAGTTCCGCTTTGGAGGAAGGAGTGGGTTTGATTTTGGAGACTTTTTTGGGGGACAAACCTTTTATAAAGACATGGGCCGAATGCCCCAGAAGGGAGAGGACATCCTCTACGAGTTGCCCGTGACCATTGAGGAGGTAGCCTTTGGAGGAGAAAAGAGAGTCTCTTACCGGAAGGATGGAAGGTTGGAAGAAGTCTCTGTAAAAATTCCGAAGGGGATTCCAGAGGGCAAGAAACTGAGACTTGCGGGAAAGGGGATGGAGGGGAAAAATGGAGGTCCCCCAGGAGACCTCTACCTCCAAGTCTCCATTCAGGAACATCCCCTCTATATCCGGGAAGGGGATGATCTCATTGTTGAGAAGGAGATCAAATTTTCAGAAGCCCTCTTGGGGACCACCCTGGAGGTTCCCACCCTGGAAGGAACAAAGAAGGTTAAGGTTCCCCCGGGAACCCAAAGCCATACCAAATTGAGGCTTAAAGACCTTGGTCTTCCCCATTTTCAGAGGGAGGGACGGGGAGATGAGTTCGTAAAAGTCATCATCAAGGTGCCCAAAAAAGTGAGTGAGAAGGCGAAAAGATTAATTCAGGAACTGGCCGAAGAAGGTCTCTAAGATCTCTGAGAAGGGAACCCACCCCTTGGCCCTTCTCTTGAATAAAATTTACTCGTCCCATATTGATCCAACCTCTTTTTAGAAATATCCTGAAAAATAAAGAGACTGAAGAATCCTTTTTTAAATCTGAAGTATCAGAGAGCGTTTCGTAGTTTTTCAGAAATCTCCGCCCCTTTAGTTGACATTTCGTAAATTCTAAGGTAGAAAAATAAAACGACAAAATTTCGAAACCTTAAACGAGAGGGGAGTTCATTTATGGAGAAGGCTTTTGAAGAGGTCCCAATAGAAAAATTGAGGTGGCGTTGTGATCCGAACCAGATTCCTTTTGAGACCACGGATGCCATCCAACCCTGCCATGAAATCATCGGTCAGGAAAGGGCCCTGGAGGCAATCCGAGTGGGGTTGGATATCCATAGTATTGGGTATAACATCTTTGTGACCGGTCTGGCTGGAACAGGACGGTTCACCACCATCAAACGAGTGCTCGAGGAAATGGATGTAAAGGGAAGGATTCCCAATGACATCTGTTATGTGAACAATTTTAAAAACCCCGATATGCCCCATATGTTAATCCTTCCTTCAGGGCAAGGCATTGCCTTTAAAAAAGAGATGGAGAATCTCATCGAAACCTTAAAGAAGAAAATCCCTCTTATCTTTGAAAACGAAACCTATCTGGATAAGAAAAAGGAGTTGTTAGAAAGATATCGAACCCGACAGGCCGAGATATTCAGAGATTTTGAAAGAAAGGTCAATAAAGAAGGATTTGCACTGGTTCAGGTTCAAATGGGTCCCTATTCAAGGCCTGGAATCTTTCCTGTTCTGGAGGGAAATCCGGTCAACATCGAGCAACTGGAGACGATGGCGGAAGAGGATAAGTTTCCCAAAGAAGATCTTGAAAGGCTGAAAACAAAACAGGTTGAACTGATCAACGAGCTGGAAAACATCTTCAAGGAGACCAGGAAGGCCGAGAAGGAGATAAAGGAAGCCCTCACCGCCCTGGACAACGAGGTAATCTCCCCGGTGGTGAAGGATTCGATTTCCGATATTAAGGAGAGGTTCAATACAGAAAAGGTTGTCAACTATTTAGAGGAGGTCCAGGAACATATTTTAGCCAATCTTTCCCGTTTTCGAGAAAAAGAGGAACCCGTTGCCCCTCCCCTTCCAGGCTTGATTCTCCCTCAACCAGTGGAGTCCTTCAGCGAATACCAGGTCAACGTGCTGGTGGACAATTCGGAGACCAAAGGGGCTCCTGTCATTGTGGAAACCACCCCAAACTACAGGAATCTTTTTGGCACGATTGAGAGGGTATTGGATCGTTCTGGAGTCTGGCGGACAGATTTTATGCATATCAAGGCAGGCTCATTTTTAAGGGCAAATGGGGGGTATTTAATCTTCAATGCCCTGGACGCCCTCACCGAACCATGGGTCTGGCCTGCTTTGAAGAGGACCCTGAAAAATCAAGTAATTGAAATTCAGACCTATGACCCATTTTACTTCTTCTCTACCTCTGCACTCAAACCGGAACCTATTGAATGCAACACCAAAGTGATCATGATCGGGGATGCCCACCTCTATTACCTCCTCTACAACTTGGATGACGATTTTAAGAAGATTTTTAAGATCAAGGCGGATTTTGACTCGGTGATGAGTCGAGACGACGAAAAGATTTACCAATATGCCTCCTTCATCAAAAAGATCTGTGAGGAGGATAAGTTGAGGCCTTTTGACCGAACAGGGGTCGCCGCAGTGGTGGAATATGGAGTGAGGCTGACAGGAAGGCAGAAGAAACTTTCCACCCGTTTTCACCTCATTGCCGACCTTTTGAGAGAGGCCAATTACTGGGCAGAAAAGGACGGAAGTGAGGTGGTCAAAGAAGAGCATGTCGATAAGGCCATCGAAAAAAAGATCTACCGAGTAAACCTAATTGAAGAGAAGATTCAGGAGATGATTGAGGAAGGCACCATCCTGATCGATTCCGATGGAATGGTCGTGGGACAGGTCAATGGCCTCTCCATCTACAACTTAGGGGATTACATGTTTGGCAAACCCTCTCGAATTACTGCCAAAACTTCTTTGGGGAAAGCCGGGATTATCAATATCGAGAGAGAAGCAGAAATGAGCGGACCCATCCATAACAAAGGGGTCTATATCCTTGCTGGATATTTACGGGGGAAATATGCCCAAGATAAGCCCATTACGATGAGCGCTAGCCTCTGTTTCGAACAATCCTACAGCGGCGTAGAGGGCGATAGCGCCTCCTCCACAGAAATCTATGCATTGCTCTCCAGCCTTTCGGGACTCCCTCTCCGACAGGATATTGCCGTGACGGGTTCGGTCAACCAAAAAGGAGAGATTCAACCCATCGGTGGAGTCAATGAAAAGATTGAGGGATTCTTCGATGTCTGTAAGGCCAAAGGATTGACAGGGAGGCAAGGGGTGATGATTCCCCATCTCAATGTCGATGATCTGATGCTGAGGAAAGATGTCGTTCAGGCGGTAAAGGAAGGAAAGTTTCACATCTATCCCGTTCGGACGATCGATCAGGGGATTGAAATCCTCACAGGGGTAGAGGCTGGAGAAAGGATGGAGGGTGGACGATTTAAAGAAGGAACGGTCAATGATCTGGTGGATAAGAAACTTCGAGAATTGGGAATGAAGATCAGAGAATTTGAAGGAGGGGGAGAGGAAGGGGCCAAAGAGGAGAAAAAGAAGAGAGGGAGAAGGTCAACCGGTGACGGATAGAATCGTTCTCGATCATGCGGTTGAGATCAACCAGGAAATTTTGATACAAGGGCCTCCTCTGGAGGCCCTTCGTTTTCAAAGGGCACGAGTGGGAAGTATCATCACCCTCACCGATTCAGAAGGGAAGGATTTCAGAGGAAGGGTTCTTAGAATCACGAACGACGAGGCATCGATCCTGATCTTTGAAACATTTCCCTCCCCAATCGAATCTCCCTTGGAGATTCTTCTTCTTCAGGCTCTTCCAGAGAAAGAACGGATGGAGTGGATCATCCAGAAGGCTACAGAATTGGGGGTTTCCATCATCATTCCATTTAAATCAGAAAGGTCTATCTCCTTAGAGGAGAGGGAGGCAAAGCAGAAAAAGGCCCACCGTTGGCAAGAAATTGCCATCAAAGCGGTGAAGCAATCTCGAAGGGCGAAGGTTCCTAAGGTGGACTCCTTTTGCTCCTATCCAGAGGCGTTAGATCGGGCTGAAAAAGAGGGGTTAAAGATTCTTCTCTGGGAAAAGGAAGGGGAAAGCCTTCAAGAGGTCTTAAAAAGGGAGAGGCAACATTTTAAGAAGGGACACCCCAAGACCGTCCAGGTGTTGGTGGGTCCTGAAGGGGGGTTTACCGAAAACGAAGTGGCCTTGGCCAAAACCCGAGGTTTTATCCCGATTAAACTTGGACAGCGCATCTTGAGGACGGAGACTGCAGCCATCCTCATCGTGGGGATTCTTCAATATGAACTGGGAGACCTCGCCTGACTTCTCAACTCGGTAAATTAAAAAATCAAACGGTCAACCCTCATTTCAGTTTCTCCAAAGCCCCGATGAGGTCCTCGAGGGGAGGCCTCTGATTAATATCGTGAACATCGATATAACGAATAATTCCCTTCTTATCGATAACAAACAATGCCCTCTCAGAAACTCCGTCCGATCGTAATACCCCATATTTTTTAGCCACTCCTCCATGGGGCCAGAAGTCAGAGAGCACAGGGAACCAGAGTTTTCCCATCTGATTGGTCCACGCAAAAAGGGTAGGAATATTATCCACCGTAATCCCAAGGAGAATAGCATTGTGTTGGTCAAAAAGGCCCTTGGCGATATTATAACCAGGCCATTGATCGGAGCAAACAGGGGTCCAAGCCGCAGGAACGAAGGAAAGAACGACGTTCTTCTTCCCTCGGTATTGACTTAAAGTGATCTTCTCTCCTGAAATCGATGGAAGTGTAAAATCCGGTGCGAGTTGTCCTTTCTTCACTTTTAAAACACTGTCAATGGGTTTGAGCCTTCCTACCGGATAAATATTCTCCTTATAGGCCTCAGAGATGGCAAGGGCCATAGGAGCTAACAAAAAAACAGTTAGAATCCCAAAGGTCAAAATTATGGCGATCGATCTAAACTTTTCCATAGGAATCTCTCCTCCTTTCTACTTTAATCCAGAAACTTGGAGGATCAGTTCAAGAAAAGGACTGGCCCCAGGATAATTTCCTAACTGATGGTGAACGATTTGATGAGACCCATTCTCATTGATTTTGACCACCAAAAAGTAAGGCGTTCTCGCCTCTCCAAATGCCTTGTGGAGGGTAAAATCTTTATCCGGAAAGAGGGGAAAGGGAATCTGATATGTCTTTTTAAAGACCTCGACTTCATAGGGGGAGTTCCCTGCCCCGATTCCGATTAATTTAATTTTATCTTTTACCTCCGCACGGCCTTCAATCAGACGGTAAAGTTCATTGAGCCCAGGGGCATCCTTTTGACAATGAGGGCAGTACATACTAAAGATTTCGATGAGAAGGACTTTTGCCTTGATCTGTGGAATTTTGAAATGGCCAGTCCCAGAAAGGCCCAGATAATTCCTTTCCTCCGGGTTTTTTGGAATGGGAAGGTTGACCGGTGGTAATTGCCCCCCTTTTTCAGGAGGCTTTTGAGCCCCTAAAGGAAAGACCCCTATGGAGAGCCCAAAGAAGATCACCAAGATAAGAATTAAAATTATTTTCCTCATTCTATTTCCTCCAGTAGCTTTTCATTTTAACCCTAAAAAGATTGGATCAATCAATCTTTCTAAAAATTTTCCCCTTTGCTCCACATACTGGACAGGTATCCGGGGCCTCTCTTTCTGCAGTATAACCGCAAACTGGACAGACATAGTAGGGATAATTTTCTTCTGCTTTACCCAGTCGATCCAGAAGATCCTGATAGAGTCTGGCATGAATCTTTTCCACCTCGTTGGCAAAATGGAAAGTTCTCTCTGCCTCTTTATTCCCTTCCGATCGAGCAGTCTCAATCATCTCAGGATACATCTCCTTAAACTCATGGGTTTCACCCGCAATGGCCTCCTGAAGGTTCTGTTGAGTGGTCTTAATCCCCCCTAATACCCTTAAATGGTTGTGGGCATGAACAGTCTCGGCCTCTGCAGCGGCCCTGAAGAGGCGGGCCACCTGAGGAAAACCCTCCTGTTCTGCTTTAAGGGCGAAGGCTAAATACTTTCGGTTGGCCTGGGATTCTCCTGCAAATGCCTCCTTCAAAAATTGTTCTGTCTTTGACATCTTTCATCCCTCCTTATGGTGAAATTGGTTTTCTCCCTTTACATTCTGGACAAACACCAAAGAAATCGAGACGGTGATTAGTGATTTGAAACCCTGTCTTTTTCTCTAACTCCTTTGGGAGTTCACTTAAAGTAGGAAGATCGGGGTCGAGGATTTTCCTGCATTGAGTACAGACCAAATGAGGATGTGGAAAAGGTCTGAATCCATCATACCGATTCCGATCATCAACAAATCCAAGTTCCATGAGTTCTCCGACGTTTTTAAGGAGATTTATAATCTTATAGATGGTAGCTAAACTGACAAAAGGGAATTTCCTTTTTACTCTTTGATATATCTCCTCTACGCTGAGGTGTTCTTGACTGGTAGCCAGAATCCTTACTACAGCCAGGCGTTGAGGGGTTAAACGAAAACGCTTCTCCTTTAACTTAGAGAGCATTTCATCCATTCGCCTTTTTTCACGATCTCCCAAGGGGGACACTCTTTAAGAAATTTATTTTTAAAAAATATTTTATATTAAAAAATAATAATTGTCAAATATCCTTCTTCTCACCATCCCAAAAACTTTATGAAACATAGGCCTCGTGAGTCTACCGGTTTGTGTATTTTGCTGGCTGGGATGATAGGAGGTGATAAGGGTTTGTCCATTTGAGAGGGAATAGACTCTCCCATGCCCGAAATCCAGAGGAGGAATCTCAACTCCTTTCAATCTTAAAGCCTTTAAGGTCTGGTTAAAGGCGATCTGACCCAAGGGAATGATCACTCGGACATTTTTCAGGAGATCAAGTTCTTCCAAGAAATAAGGTCGACAGTTTTCTATCTCCTCTAAGAGGGGTTTGTTCTGAGGAGGCGCACATCGAATAGTGGCTGTAATATAACAGTTCTCCAGTTTGAATCCATCATCCCGTCGAAGGCCGTTGGGTTGATTGGCAAAACCAAATTGGTAGAGTGCATTGAACAGCCACTCCCCGCTTCGATCTCCTGTAAACATTCGACCTGTTCTATTCCCGCCATGAGCCGCTGGGGCGAGCCCGACAATCAAAACACGGCCATGGGGGTCTCCGAAACCGGGAAGGGGTTTTGACCAATAGACCCAATCCCGAAACCTCTTCGGTTTATGCTTTTCAATCTCATGAAGGTAGGTAACCAGTCTGGGACACTTCCGACAATCAATCACCCTTCTCTGCAATCCTTCCAATTGAGAGGTTAATTTCATAACGATATTCTTCTATTAGTTTTTTATCATACTCATTCTTCCCCACCGCTTTCAAGTTAAATTTCCTCCATTCTGAATTCATACTTTTTCATGCTCCATTGAATCGAATTCCCCTCCATGCTATTTTTGAAAGGATGAAGAGATTCGAGGTTCGTATTGAATCCGTTGCTTTTAAAGGCTATGGGGTTGCCCACCTTCAGGGGAAAGTGGTCTTTATTCCACAGACAGTGACAGGGGATCGGGCTTGGATCGAAGTGACGGAAGAGAAGAAGAATTACTCAATGGGAAGGTTAATTCAGATCCTCGCCCCCTCACCCTGGAGGGTAACCCCTCCCTGCTTATGGTTTGGGGGTTGTGGGGGCTGTCACTGGCAACACATCGATTATTCCATCCAATGCAACCTCAAAAGGGAGATCTTAGAAGACCTCCTCAGGAGAATCGGAAGGGTTAAGGCGATCCCTTCTCCTTCAGTCATCCCTTCTCCTCATCCCTATGGATATCGGGTCAGAGTTCAATTGAAGGCAAGCAAGGAAAGATTAGGTTACTTCCAAGAAAGATCGCATCGGGTAGTTGACATCCAAGCCTGTCCCATTGCCCATCCCCTCATCAATCAAGCGCTATCTTTGATCAGAAAAAGATTTCTTCCCCTCTCTAAAATAAAAGGGATAGAGATCAATGTCTCTCCAGATGAGGACAGGGGGGTTCTCCTCTTTCCCGATCTCTTCCTTAATGCAGAGATAGAAAACCTCCTCAAAGAAATTTTAAACACCCATTCCATAATTAAAGGGATTGGGGTTGGTCAAAAAAATGGATTTCACTTTTGGGGTGACTCAACCCTAAATTTCAGGATTCCTATAGACTCCGAGAAAGAGGATAGAACGCTTACGCTTCGAGTCTCCCCGGGTAGTTTTTCCCAGGTCAACCCCATTCAGAATCAAAGGTTGATTCGGACCATTCTCCAGTGGGTAGAAGTGGATAAGGTAGAAAATGCCCTTGATCTCTATTGTGGGATCGGAAATTTCACCCTTCCACTTGCCTCGAGAGGATTAAAGAAGGTTTGGGGAGTTGAGGAGAACAGGATGGCAATTCAGGATGCACGCTTTAATGCAGAAAGAAATGGAATTAAAAATTGTGAATTCATTCAGGGAAGGGTAGAAGAAATGTTGGCAAATTGGGATAGAGAACCCCCTACCCTAATTGTGATCGATCCGCCGAGAAGAGGGTGTATGGGGATTCTAAACCAGTTGATCTGGCTAAAGCCCCAAAAAGTGATTTATATCTCCTGTGAACCTACGACCTTTGCCCGGGATATTCGCCTCTTTTCCGAAAGAGGATATCTCCTCCAGAAGCTCAGCCTCATCGATATGTTCCCGCAAACCTACCATATAGAGATGGTGGGACTCCTGGAGTTGCAATAAAGAGTTCAAGTGGATGGTAAAGTGGGGGTTAGATGACTTTATTGAGCGGGTATTCAATGATTCCGACTGCACCCCGTTTGATGAGTTGTGGGATCAACTCTCTGACTACCTTTTCAGAAACCATCACTTCTATGGCAAACCAATCGCTCTGGAAGAGATTCGAGATGGTGGGGGCGGTGATACAGGGAAGGATCTCGATCACACTCTGAAGGTCATTGGCTGAAACATTCATCTTGAGTCCCACCATCCCTTCTGCTCTTAGGGCTCCTTGAAGAAGAAGGGAGATCTGCTCAATCTTCTCCCTCTTCCATGGATCCTGGTAAGAATCCCGATTGGCAATCAACTGGGGATTCGTCTGCATCAATTCCTCGACAATCCTTAGGCCATTGGCCTTGAGGGTACTCCCGGTTTCTGTCACCTCCACAATGGCATCGCACAACCCCTCAATTATCTTTCCCTCGGTTGCTCCCCACGAAAACTCCACATCCACGTCAATCTTTCGTTCAGCAAAGTATCGTCTCGTGAAGTTCACCAGTTCCGTAAAGATCTTCTTTCCTCGGAGATCCTCTATCGAGCGAATCGGGGAATCCTCTGCCACCACCAGAACCCATCGTGCAGGAGCGGTGCTGGTTTTGGAATAGATCAGATCTTGAACAACAATCACATCTGAACCGTTCTCCAGAATCCAATCCTTTCCCGTAAGCCCTACATCCAATGTGCCCATCTCTACAAATCTTGACATCTCCTGGGCTCGAACCAACGTGCACCGAATCTCATCGTCATCGACCGTTGGGAAATAACTCCTGGCGCTTACGGAAATCTTCCAGCCCGACTTTCTAAAAATTTCAATCGTGGCATTCTCAAGACTTCCTTTTGGAATTCCAACCTTTAGGATCTTCACCGTTTATATACCTCCTTTGGATCGAAAATCTTTTTTCCCGAAATCTTCCATCCCCCATTTTTATATCGGTGATGAAAACAACTCCGATACCCCGTATGGCAAGCAGCCTCCCCAATCTGATTTACCTTGATGAGAAGGGCATCTCCGTCACAATCAAGGTAGATTTCTTTGACCTTTTGAAAATGTCCAGAGGTCTCCCCTTTCATCCAGAGGGCCTTCCTCGATCTGGACCAGAAGGTGACCTTCTTTCTTTTGAGGGTCTCTTTCCAGGCTTCTTGATTCATATAGCCCAGCATCAACACCTCATTGGTCGTTGCATCCTGAATAATGACTGGAACCAGCCCTTTTCCCTTTTTAAAATCGATCTCGATCACGTCGCCTCCTTTGAAAAGTCCAAAGGAATTAGGTAGAAAATAAGTCTTTCCCCTCACCTTTATCCTCTCCCCAGGGGAGAGGGGAAGGGTGAGGGAGATTTTCATGGTTCGCGAGTAGCCCCGCGGCCATGTGGAATTAGTTCGTAGTTCGGAGTTTTAAATTCTTAACTTCTTTTAATCCGAATTCTAAACTCCAAACTCCTTAGTGCTCCGATAGGAGTTTGGCCATCTGGATAGCATTCTTGGCTGCTGAGCCTGCATGGCAATTATTAAAAAAGACAAGGGTTTTACCTGTTCTCTTCGAAATATCTTTGATATCTGGAATAAACTCCTTAAGTTCCTTTTCACTATAGAGATAATCATATCTCACCGAGGTGGGAGCATTGAACCAGTTTGGATTTCGTCCATGGAACCGAAAGTATCCAATCTCAGAGGTGGCCCTGGGAAGATAGGGCATCAACTTGGGCAATTTCGGCTCATCCACCACACAGAAACCAATCCTATTCCTCTCCAAGAATTGGAAAGTCTGCTCTCTTAACCATATTTGATTCCGAAACTCAAAGACCAAAGGGATATCACCCATCTCTTCTCTAAATCGCTCAAGGTAGTTAATGTTGTCCCTATTGGGAAAGAACCCGTAAGGGAATTGGGCCAGCACGCAGGCCAGTTTCCTCTCCTCCAATAAAGGGATGAGGCTATATTTAAACTTTTTAAATATCTCCTGGTTATTCAGGATTTCCCCTGTCTCTTTATCCCTGATTTCATGGGTCATCCCCTTAAAACATTTTATAACAAACTCAAAATCCTTGGAGGTCTTCTTTGACATCGACTCAAAACTCTTTGGAGAGGGAAGGGTATAGTAGGTGAAATTCACCTCAAGGGCATGAAACCCGAGCTCCCTTTCATAAAAGGGTAACATTTCCTTTTCCGGAAGGCCAGGAGGATAGACGGTCCCCTTCCAATCCGAAAAAGAAAAACCACTTGTCCCAATCTTAATCATCCCCATAAAGGAATCGTATCTTCCCTCGTCTCTCGTCCCTCTTTCTTCTCTCATAACCCCCCTCTAATCCCCCCTTAAACTAAGGGGGGACAAAGGGGGGTTACGTCTTTCGTCTCTCATAACCCCCCTCTAATCCCCCCTTAAACTAAGGGGGGACAAAGGGGGGTTACGTCTTTCGTCTCTCGTCTTTTCCCTTAACTTTAAACTTGAAACCTCAAACTTTAAACTTGAAACTATTTCTTATCCAACACCTCCCTCACCTTCCTTGCCAGCGTCTCCAACGTAAATGGCTTCTGAATAACTTAGTCTAAAACCTCATCGGGATAAAGTTTTTTTATACATTCCGGACAGATACTGTGTGTAAACTCCACATCCGAGTGCTCCCGGATATAGGCCTCAATCTGAGTCCAATAACCCTTATCTGACCTGATCTTCTTACAGGAGGAACAGATTGGAAGCATGCCCCTCAGGATCTTGACGTTCTCAATCGCCTCCTTTAACTCTTTGATGAGCCTTTCTTTCTCTTCCTCCACACGCTTTCGTTCAGTAATATCCTCTCCAGAACTGAGAGAACCAATAATCTTCCCAGATTCATCTCTCAATACAGTATTATGCCATGCGATGATTCTCTCTTCACCCCTTTTAGTCAAAACAGGATTCTCAACATATTCAAAATGTCCTGTCCCATCGGCTATTATTTTTAAAAAGATACCCTTGACTTCTCCTCTTATTCTTTCAGGTAAAAAATGATCAAACCAGTTTTTCCCGATAATCTCTTTTTCCTCATATCCTAAAACTTCACATCCTTTTCTATTGATGAGAATCACTTTCTGATCCGAACCAACCACCAGAAATATTACCCCTGCAATATCCAGATAACTCTGGACCCGGTCTCTCTCTTCTTTCAACCTCTCTTCACTCAATTTAAGACTTCTCCATAGAAGTTGGTAGGGCTTGGTTAAACCCGTCTCAATAATTGCCTTATAGATTAAATAAAAGGAGATGATCTTAAAGAGATGTCCAATGAGATTGGATAGACCATAGACACTGATGTAGAGGGTAAAGGCCAATTCAGAAATGATAGTGGTAATGATAGACCAAATCAACCAGATTAGGACGTTTTTCTCAAACTCTGTTTTTTTTCTAATTAAAAGCACCATCGAGCCCAGGAGGATGAGAGAGATGATGTATTCGCTGAATTTTTTAAAAGGGGTTAGCCCAACTCCCTCAATAAAACAGTCAGGAAATATTCGCCAATAAAATATCATCCCTAAAAGAATGGATAGTGCTATTGTATAGGCAACCAACACCACATTCACATTAAGTCTTCTCTTAAAAAAGAATGGGGCCATGAAAAGGGAGAGGCTTTCCATATATCGGGCCACAATCCATAATTGGGTCGGAAGGTTTGCATCATATTCTATGAAAACACCCATACCCTTATAGGCTAAGGTATGAATTGAATCGACAATAGCAACAAAAATATAGGCAATGCCTAAAAACAGGAGGTAATTATTGTCAAGGAGGCGACGGGAGTGCCAAGCCACAATGAAAATTCCAAAGGCAATCACAATACTGAACAATTCAGCCAGGCTATGAAAGAGAAGAAAATTATAAAAACTGGTAAGATAGATCCCAAAAAGGATAAGAATGCCCCAAAAGACCCAATTATATTTTTTATAAATCCCGGTCAAACCTCCCATAGTTTTTGTCCCTCTTCCCTCGTCTCTCGTCCCTCTTTCTTCTCTCATAACCCCCCTCTAATCCCCCCTTAAACTAAGGGAGGACAAAGGGGGGTTACGTCTTTCGTCTCTCGTCTTTTCCCTTAACTTTAAACTTGAAACCTCAAACTTTAAACTTG
>FWPV01001736.1_pt1 | contig 58008 bp, 47 predicted proteins | sample 2228371 | NCBI WGS metagenome assembly FWPV01 (sample SAMEA103939776, study PRJEB20133) | metagenome
AAGCGATCTATTTCACCGCCACGGTCGCCGGCACGCCGCCGCTGAGCTACACCTGGGACTTTGGCGGGCCGGGGGTGGGGACCGGGCTGGACACCCTGACCCCGGTCTACACCTATACCTTGCCCGGCGACTTTTTGGTCAGCCTGGTCATCACCGGGCCGTGTGGGTCGGTGGCACTGACTGAGACGGTCGCGGTGAAAAGCGAGGAGGTAGTCTATTCCGTCTACCTGCCGCTGATCCTGAAGTAGAAAGGCGGAAATAGAACAGGGGCCGGGCACCCTCTCGGATGCCCGGCCCCTTTGTGGGGCAACTCCGCAAGAGTTGCCCTACGCTTCACGAGAGGGGCATTAACCCGCCGCCACCCAATCGCGCAAGAACTGGACCAGCAGCCGCACGCCAAATCCGGTGCCGCCCTTGCGCAGGTAGGCCGGGCGCTTGGGGGTGTCGGGCCGCTCCTCGAACGACATACCGGCGATGTCCAGGTGAGCCCAGGGATAGCCTTCGGCAAATTGTTTGAGGAACATAGCCGAAGTGCCTACCCCGCCGTTGCGCCCGGCGCTGTTGACCACGTCGGCGGTCAGGCTTTCCAGTTTCTCCAGGTAATCGTCGTAGAGGGGCAGGGGCCAGAGGCGCTCGCCGCTGGTTTCACTGGCGGCCCGGAGGCGGACCAGCAGGCCCTCATCGTTGCTAAAGAGGCCGGCGGCCACCCCTTGCCCCAAGGCTACGACGCACGCCCCTGTCAGCGTGGCTATGTCTACCACCGCCTTGGGTTCAAAACGGCGGGCGTAGGCCAGGGCATCGGCCAGGATCAGCCGCCCCTCGGCGTCGGTGCTGATGATCTCGATCGTCTTGCCGTTCATGGCCGTCAGCACGTCGCCCGGCTTGTAGGCGTATCCTCCCGGCATATTCTCGGTGGCCGGCACCAGGCCCACCACGTGCAATGGCAGTTCGAGCTGGCCGACGGCCTGCATTACCGCCAGCACCGCCGCCCCGCCGGCCATATCACCCCGCATCCGGTCCATGTTTTCGGCCGGTTTGAGCGAGATTCCGCCCGAATCAAAGGTGATGCCTTTGCCCACCAATACAACAGTATCCAGATCGGGCCGGTTCGGGTTGTACTCCAGGATGATAAAAAGGGCCGGTTCTTCGCTACCCTGCGCTACCCCCAAAAAAGCGCCCATCTTGAGCTCTGCAGCGTCTTCCTCGTCGAGCACCTGGCAGCGCATCTGGTCGAACTGGCCAGCGATCTCTATCGCCGCGTCGGCCAGGTCAGACGGGGTGGCATAGTTGGCCGGGCGGTTGACCAGGTCACGGGCCAGGCAGGCCGCCTCGGCAACGATTTGGCCCACCCGCGCCCCGGCCTCCACCGCCGGCACCTTGGCTGCATCGAACTGCACCAGGGTAATCTGCTCCGGATCGGGCCGGTCGGGCGGCTCGTTCTTTAGTTCACGATAGTGGTACAGGCCCAAGATTGTGCCCTCGACCACAGCCTGAGCAGCCGCCTCTGGTGAGAGACCACCGGCCCCCGCGCCGTGGACAATGCTGCTAAAGGAGCGAACCCCCAGCTCGCGGGCCTTCCGAGCCGCAGCCGCTGCTGCCCAACGCACCGCATCGGCAGAAAAGCCATCCTGCGGCCCAAGGCCCACCACCAGCACCCGCCGGGCAGGGATCGCACCGTGCGAGTAAAAAACGCTCACCTCCCCCTTTTTGCCCCGCAGGTCACCGGCGGCGATGGCTTCGCCGAGGGTTCCTCCCAACACCCGGTCCACTGCAGCAGTTGCGCCACCCGGCGTCTGCACCCCTTCAAACAGGTTGACAACGATCAGTTCGTCGGCGACATCCTGGATGGCACCGGCAGTCACCCGAATTTCCATGCTCTTCTCCTCTCTTTTCTTAACGGACGACAAAGGGCCAACGTCCGTCATTTATCGAATGTCACATCTTCGTTTATCACCCGCACCGTGGTGATCAGTTTGCTCTTCAGGCTGGCCGAGACGGAGCAATACTTTTCCTCGGCAAGGCGCACTGCGTCTTGGGCTGCCTTTGCGGAAAGGCCTCGGCCGCGGATCACCCACTCGATCTCGATCGTTTCGATGGTCCACGGCGGCTCTGGGGCATGTTGTCGGCTGACCCTGGCCTCGATGCCGGAGAAGTGCTGGCGCTTCTTTTCCAAGATCCTGACCACGTCAACGCCAGCGCAGCCCACCAGCGCCACCAGCAACAGGTCAGGCGGCTTGAAGCCCTGCCCGTCCGGATCGGTCACCACCTCGTGCCCGGCCTCGTCGGCGGCCAGAAACCGCTGCCCTTCCGTCCATTTGACCATGATGCCTGCCATCTATCCCATCTCCTCTGGCTAAGTGCTGATGGCCGATAGCCGATTTATGGCGCAAAAAATACCATCCCCACCCCCAGCGCTTCCAATGCGTCGGCAGTGCAATGGCGCACCAGGTAGCTCGGGTCCTCCAGCGCCTCGCACAGGGGGCCGATAGCCCGTTGCGACCCGATGCGGCCCAGAGCTCGCACCGCCAACAGGCGTGCATGGGGCCGTTCATCCTTCAGTTTCCCTGCCAGAGCCTCAATAGCCGGCTCGCCGACCATACTCAGGGCATCGGCGGCCACGCCGGCGACGAATGTGCTCTCGTCGGCCAGGCGGTCGGCCAATGCTGGGGCCGCCCGTCCGCTTCCGATCCGGCCCAAGGCCAGGGCGGCGCAGGCTCGCACGTCGGGGTCGGGGTCGGTCAGGGTGCTCACCAACAGATCCACCGCCCCATCCCCGCCGACTTGGGCCAGCGTCCGCGCTGCCCACCAACGGGCGTCGGGATCATCCCGCGACAGCAGGGCCCGCAGTGGCCCCAGAGCATCTGCGCCGAACCGCCCCACGGCCAATGCGGCTGCCTCGCGGCTTTCGTCGCTGCCGGTGGTCAGAATAGCGAGCAGATCGCGCAATTCTTCGTCACCCATCCTGATCCGTTCCGTGCCCAACCTACAGGCCAGCCAATCATCTCCCGGCAACAATGGCACGCGCACCAGATGGGTTGGGCAGCGGCAATCGGATGCGCCGAACCCCAGGGCTGCCACTTGGGCTCCAGGCAGATGGAGCAGCGCCATAACCCAGGCGCACTCCAGGCGCTGGTCAGACGCACACCCCCAGCCTCCTGCCCAGGCGGCCTTCTCCCGCAGATAATCCACATGCCAATGGGCACGCTTGCCATCGGCCAGTCGCCGCAGGTGCCGCGCCAACCTGGCGCGCAGTCCGCCGGGGCCCAAGGCGCTGCCGGCGTACAGATACCAGCCTGCTGGGAAACAGACCTCGCCCAGCCGCCCCACGGCGATCCGTTGCGGGCTGTTCAACCACAGGGCTATCAGGTAGGTGCCGGTTAATCTCGGTTGCCCCTGATCCGCCACAGAGCCCCGCCGATGCCCCTCACCCTGATCCGCCATGCACCTGGAGTCTGGCGGCCAGCACCTGGGCAGCGGCAGCCAGGTTGCGCAGCTCGCGCGACAGCCGTTCGATCTCGGCGATGCTTTCATTCAGGACGGGCAGCGGCACCTCCTGCCCCTGGCCAGGCATTTCGCCCGGCTGGGCCTTCAGTGTCACGACCTGGCTTTTCAGATCCTCAATCGTCTGAGCGTTTGTCAAGGCCACGGCGGCGAAATCGGCCAGAATGCCGATCTGATAGCGGTCATTCTCGCTAAACAAATAGTCGGGCTTGGAATCCACCCCCAACACGCCAAAGGCTTTTTCGTGCACCCGCAACGGCGCAGCCAGGCGTGGGACCTTCCCTTCGCCACCATCGCTCCGCTCGGCAATCAGCGCCCGGCCGGTTTTGAAGGCCTGGTCGGCGACCGGATCGGCCCCTGGCAGCCGCACGCTCCTGGCCCGTGCCTCCGAGGGACCTCGCACAGCACGCAGCTCCAGTTCTTGAGTTTCGGGGTTTAACAAAAAGAGCTGGCCACTGCTGGCACCGGTCAGGTAGATGGCAGCTTCCACTACCACCCGCATCACATCCTCGGGGTTATGGCTGAGGAACAGGGCCTTGCCGATACCACACAGGCTGTGCAATTGCCGCACCCGCTCTTCCAGATGCCGAGTGATTTCTGCCCCTTCTTTGAGGCTCATCGTCTCGCGGCGCAGGCGTTGCTCGACTAACGCCCGCTCCACCGACTCGAGCATCTCCTTGGCTTCGTACGGCTTGACGATATAGTCCTTGGCCCCCAGACGGAAAGCTTGAATAGCTGCCTGTTCAGATCCGTAGAAGGTGGTCAGGATGACCGGGATGTCAGCCCCCGCCTTGCGCAGCGCAGCTATGACCTCCAACCCTGACATGCGGGGCATTTTCAAATCGGTGATGATGAGATCGGGTTTTTCGGCCAAGGCCTTATCCAGCGCCTGTTTGCCGTCCATGGCGGTAATCACCTCATACCCCTCCGGGCGCAGGATGCTATTAGCCAGGAAGAGAAGGTTCTCCCGCCTATCGTCCGCGATCAGGATCTTTTCACCGCTCATTTCCGCTCTCCCGTGGAGCTCATGTCCTCTGCGATGGTTTTCTTGCATTCACAGTATAACAGATTTTTGACCAATTGGCAATAATGGATGAGCTGCTCACAAGCAGGTCCTGCGTTGCTCCCGCAATTCTACTTGTCGCCCACCGATTTTTCAAGTATAATGCAACCCGGTGAGCAGCAAGATTAGAATCGGCTGCTCAGCAGGGGGGTATCGTTGGCGACAGAACAGGCCGGGCCGGTGACCGTTCTAGAACGGATCGCTGCCCTCATGCAACGGGGCAGGGAGGCCGCTCGATCTGGGCAACGGGCCCGGGCCCGGCGCTATTTTGCCGCGGTGTTAGAGATCGATCCAGGCTGCACAGCCGCCTGGCTGGAGCGGGCTGCCGTGGTGGACGATCCGCAGGAAGCGGCTGCCCACCTGGCCCAGGCGCTGAGCCTTGATCCCGGCAACCGGCATGCCCGCCAGGCACTACAGGCCGTGCGTCGGGCCATAGCCAACCGGCCACCCTATCGAGGGCCTGACCTGCCGGCGGTCACGACCTCGGGCGCGCCGGTCCCTCGCCCTCTGGTACCGATGGTTGAGCCCCGGCAGGCACCCTCTCTGGCCGGGGTGTGGATGGCGATCGGCCTGCTGCTCCTGGCCCTGATCCTGGCGGCGATCTTGCTGACCGATACCCCGCGCATCGTCGTCGCTGCCCTGTTGCCTACCGACACGCCCACCCCCACCCTCACCCCAACGCCGACCACAACGCCCACGCCGACCCTTACCCCCACCCCCACCTTCACACCGACGCCTACCCCCACGCCAACCTTCACCCCCACGCCAACCCCGACCGCCACCCCAACCCCCAGCCCGACCCGCATCCCGGAAGACCAAAGCCAGACAGAAAAGTGGATCGAAGTGGACCTGTCGCAGCAGAGGCTCTACGCCCATGAGGGGCAAAGCACAGTGCTCACCGCCGTCGTTTCCACCGGCACCCGGTACCACCCCACCGTGACAGGCCGGTTCCGCATCTATGCCAAATACCGATCCACGACGATGAGCGGCCCCGGCTACTATTTGCCCGGCGTGCCCTGGACTATGTATTTCTATGGCGGCTATGCCATCCACGGCACCTACTGGCACAACAACTTTGGCCATCCCATGAGCCACGGCTGCATCAACATGAAGACCCCTGAGGCCAAGTGGCTTTTCGACTGGGCGCCCAAGGGCACCCTGGTGGTGGTGCACCCTTGAAGAAGATGATCACCCCTGCCGGTGTGGAGTGCCGCTACTACTACGCCGACTATTACCGGGGGCAGGAGCGGCAGGAATGCCGGCTCATCGCCCTGAACCGCCGCTCAGAGCCGTGGCAGCCAACACTGTGCAAGACCTGCCCGGTGCCCGGCATCCTGCGGGCCAACGCCTGCCCTAACCTGGTGTTGGAGGGCCGCGTTGAGAGACGGCTGCTTGGCCTGGTCCGCCGGGTGGTGGTAGAAGCGGTCTGCTCCCGACATCTGGTCGAAGTGCCAGAGCCCAAGGTGGGCTGTGGCCATTGCCATGAGGAGCGTCCTGGGGCGGAGCTGTTCAGACTATGAAAAATATGAAATAGAACGAAGGAATCAAGAGGTGCAAAGGAAGGATCTCTTTTGCGCCTCTTGATCTTTATGCCAGAACTCATGTGACCTTGGTGTCATGTAGCTGTGATGTTGAGGCCAAAGGGGGATGTTACACTTTTTTCATCAGCCGGTGCGCAGCTTGTCATGGCCGGTCTCCTGAACGTGCCATGGGGCAAGGTGTTGATCGGAGCAGGTTGTAGGGAGCCAATTGAGCGATCATACCCATAGTGCCTACAAGGTGAATCAGATTGTGTCCGCTCGAGTAGAGCGGATTTTTCCCTTTGGCGTTTTTGTCCTCCTGCCCGACGGCACGCAAGCCTACATACGCCGCCGCGAATTGACCCAGGCCGGCACAGCAGATCCCCAGCAGGTCGTCTCAAAAGGGCAGACCATCAAAGCCATGGTTCTGGCCTTGCCGGAAAGAGGTCAGGCCCTGGAGCTCAGCGTGCGACAATTGGAGCCTGACCCATGGGAACTTGTCGCCAAACGCTTCCGGATTCGAGATACCGTTATTGGGACGGTGAAGGGGTTCTCAGCCGAGGGTATGTTTGTGGAGGTTCTCCCCGGTGCAGATGGCTTTGTTCCCCTATCGGAGCTGGCGCCCTGGCCGGTGCAGAAAGCACAGGATCTGTACTGGGTTGAGGACCAGGTAGAAGCCATGATCACCGACCTGGACCGCCAGCAGAAGCGGCTGCGGCTGAGCATCCGCCGGCAGATGGCGCATACAGTCCGCGTGCAGCAGCTTGCCGGCCGCCTGGAAGCAGTAGAGGTCCCGATCGAGCTGCCGCCGGAGGGTGAGATCTCTGCCGGCGAGGATGAAGGCGTTGTCGATCTCCAACCGTTGGGCCAGGTGCTGATTTTGGACGACCACCAAGGGGTGCGTGAGGGGCTGGTGAACTGGCTGCGACGCCACAACTGCCATGCCACCGGAGTGGGCCTTTTGGCCAAAGCTCTAGAACACGCCCATCAAGTTCAATATGGCCTGGTCCTGGTGGACCTGGACCTGGCGGGGCAGAATGGGGTAGAATTCATCCATACCTTGCGCCAGATCAACCCGGCGACAAAGGTAATCATCATGAGCATCCCCGACTGGATCGCCGAGCGGGGTCATGAACTGGAAACACTCCAGGTGGTAGATGTCTTTGCCAAACCGTTGAACCTGGAAGAGATCCTCGACACGTTGAACCGGCTGGCTCAAGGCGAGTCCATCGGGCCGTTTCGCGTCAACATGCCCGAATCAACCGACGAGAAGGCCGATTCCTTCCAAAAGCTGGCTCAAACCATGCGCAGCCATAGCCCGATAGAGGCCCGGCTGGAAGCTGGGGTGAAAGATCTGGTGCGATTCACCCGGGCCGAGGCAGGTGTGCTGTTCCATCTGCATCCTACTTCCCAACAGGTGAGCATTGTCGCCCAAGCTGGCGAGTTGCCGATAGACTATCGAGCCATCTCCGCCCTCTCCACCAGCCCGGTGAAAGACCTGATTGTGGAGGGGGGTGAAATCTTTGAGACTCAGATGTCCGAACACAACCGGCGGCGGTTCCACAAACTGCTGGACGTGTTGCCTTTTGAAAGCTGTCTGGGGGTACCGGTCCCCGCCGCCGGGCAGGTAGAACACGCCCTGTTTCTGTTCCACCGCGAGGTCGAGGCGTTTAGCCGCTACCGTCTGCGCGACGCACACGCTATGGCGACGTTACTGGCCGTGGCATTGGAAAGCCAGGCCTTGGAAGAACGGATTCAGGCGGTCAGCCCGTTCCTATTGAGCGGCCAACTGGCAGCCGGCTTTGGGCACGATGTGTTCAACAAGATGTCGGCTCTGGAACTGCAGGTGCGAGACCTGAAGGCGGCCTGTAGTGGCAAGGCTGATGGCATCCGCCAGGGCGATCTTTCTGACTGCAGCCAGGTGGCCGACGGCATAGAGCGGTTGCTGGAAACTACGCTCGACCTGGGAGAGACGGTGGGGGTGTTCCGCGACCTGATACGGGCAGAAGATCAAGGGACCATAGACGTAAACCAGGTGGTACAGCGTGCTGTCATGTTGTTGCAGGCCCTCGCCCGGCGTAGCAAGGTGCAGATCAAAACAGACCTGGCCCCCGATCTGCCGCCGGTGGTCGGCAGCCCCATCCGCCTGCAACAGGCATTCCTGAACATCATGCTGAACGCCATCCAGCACACCGGCAAAAAGCTGGAAGCCTGGCCAGATGGCCTGGGCAGACTACAGATAACGACCGGGACCGACCGGCAAAATGGCCGGTCGGTGTGGGTACGCTTTGCCGACACCGGGCCGGGAATCCATCGCCGCCTGTGGGATAGCATCTTTGCCCTGGGCTTTTCCACCCGGCCAGGGGGGACGGGCCTGGGGTTGTTCATCGCCCGCAGCCTGGTGGAGTCTATGGGGGGCACCATCTGTGTGGAGCAGAGCCTGGTCCCATCGGGCACCACGTTCCGCATCGAATTGCCGGCTATGACCGGTGAACTGTAAGGAGCCAGGAACGATGATCGGGGAGCGATTGCGAATCCTGCTGGTGGACGATGAGCGGAGCCTGCGAGATCCGCTGGCCAAACGACTTCGAGAAGAGTATGGGTACGAGGTCGAGGCTGCTGCTACCGAGGCCGAAGCGTGGCAGTTGGCTACTACAACCGAAAGGCCTTATGATGTGGCTTTGATTGACGACCTGCTGATACCGGATCAAGACAGAGAGCCAGAGCCCCGGGGCGTCGAACTGGCAGAGCGCCTCCGGCAGCATTATCCAGAGACCGAGTGCATCATCTTTACCGGCTGGGGGATGGAGCGGGAACTACCGGCGCTACGAGTTGGGGTGTATCGCTATCTACCCAAGCCGTTCAGGTATGATGAGCTGGCCATGCTCATCCGTTCTGCTGCCCATCAGGTTCGCCTGCGGGCGATCAGCCAGGCTATCCTGGCGGAGCGGAGCCTGGACCGGGTGCTGGAGGGCATCACCGGAGCAGCGCGCTCGCTGGCCCTGGCCGACGAGGCAGCCATCGTGCTCCTGGATCCGGCCACGGACAGGCTCCACGTCCACACCACGACCTACACGTCCGAACAGCAGTGGAAAAGGCATTCTCACAGCCGCAACCTCTCCAGGGAGATCATCCAGAGCGGACAGGTCGTGCGGGTCTCGGATGCGGAGCAAGACGACTGGGTGAGCCGGGAAGTGGTGGAGAGCGGCACCCGCTCATTCGTGGGGTTGCCCATCCCCGGCGAAGGGAGGAATATCGGCGCGCTGTATGTGTACAGCCGAAAGCGGGGACGGTTCGACGAGTGGGGGACAGTGGCCGTGCTCCAGACCCTGGCCGGGCAGGCCGGGCTGGCCATCGCCAACGCCCAGGCCTTTGCAGCGGAAGCCCGCCGTCGCCAGGAGGCCGAAACGCTGCGTGAGGCTGCGTTGGCCCTGACTACAGCTCTGGAGCGGGAGAAGATCTTTGAGACCATACTGGCCGAACTGCAAAAAGTGGTCCCCTACGACAGCGCTTCGGTTCAATTCTTGAAAGATGACCGGCTGGAGATCATCGGCGGGCGCGGCTTTCCCAATCTGCCTGAATTATTGGGCATTTCTTTCCCGATAGAGGGCGACAACCCGAACCGGGAAGTTGTCCGTCGGCGAGCTCCCTTTATTGTGGCCGATGCCCCGGCTGTATACAGAGGGTTCACCGAGGAACCCCATGTCCAGGCCGGCATTCGCGGTTGGCTGGGGGTGCCCATGCTGTTGGGGGACCGGCTGATCGGCATGATTGCTCTGGACAAACGGACTCCCAGCTTTTATACTGAAGAACACGCTCGCCTGGCGCAGGCATTTGCTGCCCAGGCCGCTATTTCCATCGAGAATGCCCGCTTGTTTTCCGAGCTGGCCGAAGCGAAAGATTGGCAAGAAGCCTTGATCGAGAATGCCTTTGACGCCGTGATCGCCATTGACCAAAATCACCGAATCACTGTGTTCAACCGGCGGGCGGAAGAGATGCTGGGCTGGAAATCTGAAGAGATGAAAGACAAGACAGTGGCCCGATTGCATACGGATGTGGAGATGGCCAGGCAGATTTTTGACAGGGTGAACCGGGAAGGGGCAGTGTCAGGTTGGGAAGTGGAGCTGAAGCACCGGGATGGCACCCCCATTCCGGCCCTTCTCTCGGCAACCTTGATTCGGGACAGCCAGGGACGCCCCATCGGGCAGGCCGGGTTCATGCGCGACCTGCGGCAGGTTCGTCTGTTCGAGGATCGGCAAAGGGCTCTGATCAAAGTAAGCCAGGCCATCACCGGCATCCTGGAGGTGGACAAAGTTCTGGACCTGGTGGTGCGTTCTGCCGTCGCCGCTTTTCCGACAGCCCAGGGGGGGAGCATTCACCTGTATGATGAGCGGGCCGGTAAGCTGTGTATGCGGGCCAATACCTTTGGCTATAGCCAGGAGGCGATCGAGGCGTCTTGTATGAACCCTGGGGAAGGGATCGCCGGTTGGGTCTTTCTCCACAAGCAGCCGGCAGTGGTGGATGATATTCATAACGCCCCCCAGTACAAGAAAATCGAGCATCCACAAGCTCCGCTCCACAAATCCATGATCTGTGTGCCCCTCCAGATAAGAGGGCATGCAATCGGCACCCTGTCCCTCGACAACCTGGAAAGCACCGGCGCGTTCCATGCCGACGATCTGGAGCTGCTATCCGCCTTTGCCGACCAGGCTGCCATCGCCCTGGACAACGCTCGGCGGGTGCAAGAGTTGGAGCAGATGCGCCAGGCAGCCGAGGCTATGTCGCAGGCCCTGGAACCACGCCAGGCCCTGCAACAGATCGTGAACAGCGCCGCCCAGGTCTTGCAAGCCGATTCGGTGGCTATCTGGTCCTACGATGACGTCCGGGACATCTTTATCCCTGAAGAACTGGTAGCAGTAGGGATTCCAGCCGAGGAGCTGGAAAGGTTCAGGGAAGAAGAGCCCAAGCCGGGCCGGACGGCCGATAGGGTGATGAGTCAGGGCTACCTGGCAGTGACCGACATTACCCAACCGGAATATGGTTTCCTGGGGGAATCCACGCAAAGCCTGCTAAGCCGCATCGGCGTGCGGTCTTTTCAGGGGATCGCCTTGCAGGTTGGCGACGAGCGGTTGGGCGTGCTGTATGCCAACTATACACATCTCCGGACCTTTGGCGTAGAAGACGAGAAAAAGTTGCGCACCTTTGCCAGCCACGCGGCGTTGGCCCTCAAGAATGCTCGGCTCCTGGCTCAGATGCGGCGGACCAGAGAGGCGGCGGGAGTGATCGCCGATGTGACAGTCCAGGAGGACCTGAACCAGACCCTCAGGACTATTGCCCGTCACACCCAACAGGTCCTCCATAGCGATGCGGTCACCCTTTACACCTACAATGAGGCGACGGGGCGCCTCAACGACGAGTGGGCTGCAGAAATCCTCGATCCCCGGGCCCCCGATTCAGCCTATCCGCCACACAACATTGGCCCGGCCTCGGTTGTTTGGAGCATCTTGGGCCTGGCCGAACCTCCTTACTACCATCTGGCAGAAGACCATGCCCCTGACGATCGCCTGCTCGGTGGCCGTTTTGTTCAAGAGGAGGGGATGCAGGCGGCCATCGGCATTCAACTGCGGGTAGGCGAGCACAAGGTCGGTGTGATGTTCGTCAATTTTCGCTCTCTGCATCGCTTCACCGCCGACGAGATCGCCACCATACAGCTCTTCGCCAACCAGGCAGCCGTGGCCATTCGCAATGCCCGGCAGTATGACGAAATCGTGCGCGATGCCAATTTGCGCAAGGGGTTGCTGCGGGCCGGCCAGGAGATCATGGCCCTGCAAGAACCCAAAGCCGTCTTGCAGAACATAGTCAACCTTATGCAGGAGGTGCTGGCCTGCGATGTGGTGACCCTTTACACCTATGACCACGATCGAGGGGAGATTGGCTTTCCGGCACATGTGGCCGGCGAGTTGCGTGACCGGGAAAGCCTGGGAGAACTGGGCTACGTCAGTAAAGAGTCGGTGGTGGGCAGACTGCTGGCTTCGGGGAAGGCACACTTTGCTGCCGATGCTCCCAACGACCCGGTGATGAGCGCAGGCGGATTTGTGGCCCGCGAGGGAGTTCGATCCTCGGCCGGCATCCCGCTCCAGTTCGGAAACCGGATCATCGGCATCGTCTTTGTTAACTATCGCACTTTCCATCCCTTCCCCATTCAGGAACAGGAAGCCCTTCTGCTTTTTGCCACCCAGGCGGCCGTGGCCATTCGCAACGCCCAGCAGTTCGAGCAGATAAACAGAAAGACCATTAGCCTGGAGGCCCTGTATGAAGCGGGCAAGGTGTTGTCCGGCACGCTGGCCTTGGACGACATTCTCAATCGCATTGTGGAGCAGGCCAGGAGCCTCACCGGCCGCTACGGCAAACAGGCCCGTTTTAGCCATTTGGCGTTGAAGGAAGAAAGATGGCTGAGGTTCAAGGCTGCCTTTCCCCCGGAGTGCCTGCCCGGGCTTCAGAAAGGGGTGGGGGATATAGACCTGGAAGGGGATGGACCGATCGGCGTGACCGGCCGGGTGGTGAAAACCGGGGAGTCTCAATTGGTGGGGGATGTGACCCAAGACCCAGATTACATCACCTACGACCCGGAAACCCGTTCTGAGTTGGCCGTACCGATCAAACTCGGCGGGGAGATCATCGGTGTCATCAACGTGGAGCATTCCGATACCAATGCCTTTGACCAAGATGATCGGCGCGACCTGGAGTCCCTGGCGGCGCAGGCTGCTCTCGCCATCCAAAATGCCCGGCGATACGAGGAATTACGGCGGGCCAAGGGGCTGGTGGGGGCCCGTACCGCCCTGGCCTGGATGGGCATGGCCAGCAGCACCTGGCGACATGCCATTGACAAGCACGCTCTGACGATACGAGAACAGGCTCAACTACTAGGCAAAGAGCTGAGCCAGGGGCGAGTGGGTAAACAAGGCAGGCAAATGGCCGAGGGGCTTGCGATGATCGAAAAGTTGGCCAATCAAATCTTGGCAAAGCCTCTCGTCCCGCCCCTGACAAGTGAAGAAAGCACCCGGACGGTCGCCGTGGATGAGCTGGTCGGTGAACGGGCCCGGCAACTCTGGCAGAACGATCCGTATAGAGCGGCCACGCTCAAACTGGACCTCCAATCCGGCGCTGCCACCGTCCGGGCCAGCCCCGAGTGGCTGCGGCGGGCGTTCGATATTCTGGTAGACAATGCCGTCAATGCCGTTGCCGGCCAGGAGATACAAGAGGTTACCATTGGCACCCGATCGGCCGGTAGCGATGTCGAGATCCTGGTTTCCGACACCGGACCAGGTATTCCTCCAGAGATCCAGGCCAAGCTTGGCCTGGAAGCGATAGAGAAACCGGAAGACGCCAAAGGGCTAGGAATGGGCCTGTTGATGGCCCAGACTATCGTGCAAACCTATGGTGGCGAGATCCGGGTAGAGTCCACCGGCCCAACCGGCACCACCATGGTCATTCGGTTGCCGTTGGAGGCACAGGTCCGGTAGCAAAGACCATGACGACAAACTATTGTTTTCTGCTGGTCGGACAAGAGACGGAGACAGGCTGGCCGCTGGCTTTGCAGCAGGCGCTATCCCCATTGGGAACATTGCATATTGTGCCCGAAGAGGAGGCAATCCAGGCAGTGACCCGGAATCACTACGATCTGGTGATTCTAGACGCAGGCCATGTTCGTAATGCACCGAGGCTGACATCTCACTTGCGAACGGGGCAACCCGGGTTACGGGTAGTTGTCGCCACCGCTTCCCCCACCTGGCAACGAGCGCGAGAGGCGCTGAAAGCCGGCGCAGCGGACTATATTCGGAAATCATTGGACCGAGAGGAATTGCGCGCAAAAATCGAAGCGGTGTTGGCACTCCCACCACCATTAAGCTGAAAAGGAGGAAAGATGGCCAAAGCAACCATCCTGTTCGCCGACAATGACCCCGACTTTCTCAAGACGCGGACCGAGTTTCTGGAAAAAGAGGGGTATCAGGTCATTCCGGCAGCCGATCCTACAGAAGCTCGCAGGGCGCTCGAAAGGGAGGGCAGAATAGACCTGGCCATCCTGGACATCCGCCTGGTGGATGACAATGATGACAAGGACACCAGCGGTTTGACCCTGGCCAAAGAGGCAGCCCGCTCGGTTCCCAAGATCATCCTCACCGGTTTCCCCTCTGTAGAAGCAGCACGGGGGGCGCTCAAGCCACAACCGGACGGGCTGCCGCCGGCTGTGGATTTTCTGGACAAAAAGGAGGGGCCAGAGGCGCTTCTAGCGGCTATTCGACGAGCGTTGTCAGTCCACAAGGAGGAAATTCCTTCGGCGCAAGAGATCGAAAGAAAGCTTGCTCCAGTGTCCTTCCCCATAGCCACACAATTGTTCCAAGATTACGAGGAAGTGCGTAAAGACGCAACTTTTATGTCCAGAGCCAGGCTTATCTGCGTTGTAGTTGGTGCCTTTGTCATCCTGAGTGGAGGCATCGGAGTTCTGGCTGGGCAGGTGGCTGTCGGGGCTCTTAGTGCCGTCTCCGGAATCATAGCCGAGGCTCTGGCTGCTTTGCTCACCAGATCTGTGAAGGATGCTCATAGGCGGATGGATCAATACCACAAAGAATTACTCACGATCTACAAGGAGGAGAAAATTAAGCAAGATCGCCAGATTTAGGGAGGAATGTGGTGGTAGTACGAAATGTCCTCTTGGCCGACAATGACCCCGACTTTCTCAACACCCGCGCCGAATTCCTGAAAAAGGCCGGCTACTGGGTGCTGAAAGCTTATACCCTGGATCAGGCCCGGCAACTGCTGGCCGAGGCGCACGTCCACCTGGCCATCCTGGACATCCGCCTGGTGGATGACAATGATGACAAGGACACCAGCGGTTTGACCCTGGCCAAAGAACCGGCCTACCGGCCGGTGCCCAAGATCATCCTTACAGGCTTTCCCTCTGTAGAAGCAGCACGGGAGGCGCTCAAGCCACAACTGGAGGGGCTGCCGCCGGCTGTGGATTTTCTGGACAAAAAGGAGGGGGCAGAGGCGATGATCCAGGCCGTTGAGCAGGCTCTTACCCACGCCCGCATCAACTGGGACCTGGACATCCGTTGGGACCGGCAAGAGCACCTGTCATTCCTCTACCTGGCAGATCTGCTGGAACCCGACCTGCCCAATGACCGCCTGGTGCAGCGGTCCGGCGAACTGGAAGACCTGTTCCGCAAGCTGTTCTACGAGTACCGACAACTCCGGCTGGGGCGGCTGCTGTGGCATGGCAGCCAACGGCTCTGCCTGTCGGCATTGGCCCGTTCCGTCCAGGGGGCAGACGATCCCCGGATCGTGATTTGCGGAGAGCGAGAAAAAATCGGGCAGGAACTGAGCCGAATGCAGGCCCTGGCCCCTGGAACAGTCCAGGGACCTAGACTGGCCGGTGAGGCTGAAACAACGCACTTGGGCGCGGTGGCCTATATATTACCCGATGCCGACATGGAGACCGTGCAACCGCTGCGGGACCTCTTTCAGAGTGGTAAGGAACGGACCTTCAAAGCCGCCCTGGACCATCTGCTAAAAGGGGCGCTGGCAGCCTGGCATCAGCATGGACATATGGTCGAGGAGGCCCAAGATCTGATGGCGTTATACCGCCAGCGGGTTGGGTTGGAGGAGGACAGCCTGTCACGGACAGAGGTAGAACGCCGGATAGACGCTCTGATCCAGGGAGCAAGGCCCCTAAGCTCGGTGGAGATCGCCCGCAGCCAGGGACAGATCATCTTTCATTTTCCCCAGGAAGAGCCGATGCGCTATCCGGACCCGGTGGCGACTGTCTACACCCCGCTAGAGCGATATGGCACGGCAGTGGTGTGCAAGCTCTCACCCGGCCTTCTCACGGCCGAGAATGTCCTGGCGGATGGCCACCAGCAGGTCTGGCTGACCGATTTTGCCCAGGCCGGCCAGGCCCCCCAGTGGTGGGATTTTGTCTGCCTGGAGGCGGTTATCCGCTTCGATCTTGGCCAGGCCCCTGACCTGTTGGCCTGGCAAGATTTTGAGCAATGCCTGGTGAAACCAAAAAGCCTGCACGATCGGCTGAGGGTTCAGGACGTGGACGCCGACCTGAGGTCCAATGTGGCTCTGATCGAGCAGATTCGGCGCCAGGCCGGCAGCGAAACAGGCTCCGACCCGCTGCCCTACTACGCCGGCCTGCTGGCCTGGGCTGTGGGAGCTATGGCTCAGTACGACCCGGACTTTCCTTACACCCAGGCTGAACGGATGCGCGGGGCGCACCTGCTCCTGGCGGCGGGTATGCTTGCCCAACGCCTGGGTGAGGGCTTTCTGCCGGTCGCAGCCACAGGGGCATTGCACCTCGACAACAACGGGGAGGTTTGGATTGGAGACCGTCGCACCGCTGTCCTCGATGGACAAGAGCTGGAGCTATTGCGCCTCCTGCAAGGCCAGCCCGGAAAACTTGTCAGCCGCCGGAGCATTGTCGAATCGGTGTTTCACGAAGCCTACACAGAAGGTGATGGCCAGCAAGAAAGCCGCATCAATACCCTGGTCTACCGGCTCCGAGGCAAGATCGAGCCCAACCCCAACCGTCCGCGGTTCATCCACACGGTGAAAGGCAAGGGGATTCGGTTATCTATTGCAGGCGAATCGGATGACTAGCCAAATCATACAGCCAAGATGTTCCTGTCATGCAACGGAGGTGTGATGTAACAAGGGAGTAAGGTTACATCAAAGCTTCTTGGCAGAATTGTCAGACGGTTGAAAGCCGGCCACTATGTTGGCCGGCTTTCTTGTCTGTAGAATGAGTAATGCAAATGTGTTGGGATCTGTGAGTGGGCAGGCTCGCTATCTATCAAGCGAAAGCGAGGTTGGCGATTCGTTTGTGGCGGAGGGCTCGGCCATCACAAAGATTCTCCTCCCCTCCGAGCAAATATATCATACGAGGAGGTGGAAAATGGGTGAGGCGCTATCTTGGGGAAAGGTGTTGGGCCTGATACTCGCCGGCATCATAGGCGGAGCTGCCCTGGCGATGTTGGCCTTGGGTGGCATAGCCAGCCTCAGCGGCGACGACTCGGGCGCAGCATGTGCTGGCATCGGCGGGGTATTGCTCTTGTTCGCCGGCTACATTGCCATCAGGGTTCTCGTCGCAGCCTGAACGGAAAGGAGGTAGTAGACAATGCGTACCAGACTCACGGTTGCGTTCCTTGTCGCTCTGGTTATTCTGTTCCTGATCGGCATCCTGGTGACGCCGGTTGGGGCCTTGTTGGGAGGCCTCGTCCTGCTGTCGGCAGCGGCCATTGCCCTGCTCGCTTCACACGTCGTGTTTGTCCGCCAACGCACCGCCTTGATTGTCCGCTCCCGGCAGCACGGCACCATACTCCGGACTGTACGTGGACCTGCTACCGTTCTTCTTGTGCCCTTTCTGGAAGAGGTCGAACAGGTAATAGACACCACCTGCCGCCTGGAACAGGTGCATGTCAAAAATGTCCTACAGTCCGATCTGCGACCGGCCACCCTGTCGTTCACCGCCCACGTCTTGTATCAACTGGAACCGTATCGCCTCTTGCCCCAGCAGTTGGGCGAGGTTTTACCCAACCTGACCGGTGACCTGAGCGCACTGATTCGGCGGTGGACCGACTATTATCTTCGCAGCCTGGTAGCCAGTGCCGACCCGATGAGCATTCACAACGACGGTCGCATTCGCCTGGAGCGCCATCTAAAACGGCTACTGGAAGATCGAATGGCCAAAATGGGAATTTCTATCCAGGGAATCCAGTTGGTGGTCTGGCCACCTGTTGGCCTGGAAGATGCCCTGACCGCCGCCGAGCAGCAACGGGTGGACAATGACCTCCAGGCAGAGCGGCTGGCTGCCATCCTGTGTGCCCTGGTGGGCCGATCGGAAGAGGCACGCAGCCTGGCCCGCCTGGAATTCGCCCGCTCCCTGGGCCAGAACGGTCGGCTGGGGATAGGGTTCAATCTGGCTTCACTGCTCAACACGGCCGGCCTGGAGATCGAACAGTCTCCACCGGAGTCTGTGCAGCTGCCGCTGTGGTCGGAAACGTTCTACAACGACCGCCGCTTGTGAGGCCATACTCTGCCAGCCCATCGAGCCAGGAGAGGAAAATCCGGTAGACCTGGCTATCACTCTCCCGGCTCCTTTTGCCGGACCAAGGAGGTGAAAAAAATGGGACTCAGCCTATGGTTTCGTGAGGATGTTATCCGAATTCTCCGGGCGCTGGCCAGCGCGGGGATCGGTCATGGGCCGGAATATCGGCAAGCCCTGCACGATGTGGCTCTTGCCTTTGGGATAGAGGGCTCCATACTTGTTTGCCCTGCTCTGCCACCGGCTTGCAGCACAGCCCCTTCAGCGTGGCAGATCGCAGCCTCGGATCAACGGTGACGATCCCCCCTTACGCCGTCGGCTTTCCGGCGACACAAAGGATAGAAGTGCCCAACGGCAGGCTCAGCCAGCGCATTACCTGCGCCTCGGCCCAGGTGATGGCCGTGAGGATAGCGTTGAGCAGGGGGGGAGCCGGTTCCATCTCCACCTGGTACGACTCGTCGTCAAAGTGGGGGGAACCGAGCTCGACCTTTTTGCGCGCCAGCCGCCGCCACAGGACAAGTGCCGCCGCCGGGGGAAACAGGGCAAAATTGTTGTAGCTCCTGCGCCGGATCCGAAAGCCAACACGGCGCAGCTTGTCGCACAGCTCTCCAGCGGTATAGCGCCGCCGGTGGGCGTTCAGTACGTCGTTGTAGCTCCACAGCGCCATAAAAGCCGGCACGGTGAGCACCAGGTGGCCACCCGGCGCGCAGACGCGATAGCACTCCCGCAATACGGCCATGTCGTCATCGCAGTGCTCCACCGTATCCAGCAGCGACACCACCTCAAAAGAGTCATCGCCGAAAGGCAGTCTGTCGGCTACCCCGGCATAGACCGTGTACCCTCGCTGCCGGGCTACGGCCAGGGGCCTGGGATTGTTATCCAGTCCCACCACCGGCCCATAGTGGACCAGGTGGTGGAACATGTTGCCTGCCCCACAGCCGACATCCAACACGCGCTTCGTACCATCTGGCCTTACCACCCGGTCGAGCATGTTCCGCAGCGCCCAGGTCCGCCCGGCAAACCACCAGTGTTTGTCCTCGTCAATCATCAGGCTCTCTCACAGTTCATAGACCCGTTCCAGGCGGGGCACAATGATCTGCCAGTCGTACCGCGACCCGGCAAAGCGGCGGGCAGCGCGCCCCAGCCGCTCACGGCGAGCCGGATCGCGCAGCAAGGTCAATACGGCAGCAGCCAAGTCGGCCGGTGTGTCGGCAATGACCAGCTCCTGACCCGGCACCAGATCAAAGCCCTCACACCCCAAGGTTGTAGAGACGATGGCTTTGCCCATGGCCATGGCTTCCAGCACTTTCAGCCGCGTGCCCCCACCGATACGCAACGGCACCACGTACACCGCTGCCCCGGTGATATAAGGGCGGACATCCTCGACGTGGCCGGTCAGCACCACGGCAGGGTCGTTCGCCAGGCAGGCCAGGCGGGGGTGCGGGTCCTTGCCCACAACCCAGAGGCGCGTCTCGGGCGATTCGCGGCGGATGAGGGGCAGCACCTCCTGGGCAAACCACAACACGGCATCTACATTGGGCCGAAAGTCCATCTTGCCGGTAAAGATCAAGTCTCCACCCCCCGGCCCTGCCCAATCTTGAGAAAAGGGGACAGATGCGGTGTAATAGTCCATATCCACGCCGTTGGGCACGATGATCGGCTCCAGGCCGGGCACCAGGCGACGCAGCGATTCGGCGTCGGCCGCGGATACAACCACCACCCGGTCGGCAGTGCAGCAGGCACGGCGCTCGTAGCCCCGCAGCCGCCGCCACTGGACAAAAGAGTAGGCAGCGCCGATCCACCGCCGAGGGTGGCGGGCGTCGGTCTCGAAGGCCCGCTGCTGCAACACATACTCGGCGTTGTGATCGTCGAATACCAGCAGAGGGTGATTCCTCCCGGCACGGCTGGCAGCGACGGAGAAGAGGTATTGGGCCAGCTCGATCCCCTCTACCTCCACCACATCCGGCTTCTCGCGTTCCAACGTGGCAGCCAGGGCAGCCCGGAATTGGGCAGAAGGCAGCCGTTGCGCCATATCAGGCAGGCGGGAGAAAAAGAGGCCCTTCAGGCGTTGGCGCATGGACCGCTGGGGGGGGCGCACCACCTGCACGCTACGGCACAGATGCTCCAGAGGGGTGCCCCGGCTCGCATCCGGTTCGCCAAAGGAGAGGAGGTGCACCTCGTGACGCCGGGCCAACCCGGCAATCAGGTTATAGTTGCGGATCGTCGTCCCCTGGTGCGGCGGATAGGGGAGCTGCGGCGTCAGCACCAGGATCTTTTTGGCGGCGGCGGCGACATTGCTCGTCATGATCCCCGGCTATCGCTCAAAAACCAGCCGATAAATGTTCAGCGTCTCGCGGGCGGCCCGTTCCCAGGAAAAGCGTGCTGCCTGCTGCAAGCCCTTGGTGCGCATCTCCTGGCGCAGGTTCTGCTCGTTGAGCACCCGCCACATGGCCACGGTCAGCTCGTCCACATCATGAGGGTCAATCAACAGCCCGGCATCGCCCACCACCTCCGGCAGCGAGGCAACGTTCGAGACGACCACCGGCAGGCCACAGGCCATTGCTTCCAGAGGGGGCAACCCGAACCCCTCATAGAAGGCGGGATGGGCCAGCAGTTCGGCAGCGTTGTACAGGGCAAGCAGGTCTTCAGCCGAAACCCGGCCCACAAAATGCACGCGGCTGTCCAGCTTGAGCTCCTCTACCACGGCAAAGGCATCTTCAAAAAGCCACCCCTTGCCCCCGGCCAGCACCAGATGCACATCCTCCTTATACCGGTCCAAAAGCTGCCAGACCGCCCGGATCAGGGTGGGCACATTCTTGCGCGGCTCGATCGTGCTGACAAACAGGATATAGGGCGCATCCACGCCGTGCCGGTTGCGGACCTGCTGCCGCGCCTTCTCCCGGTCTATGGGGCGAAAGATAGGGTTGGCCGCCTCATAGACGACGGTGATCTTGTCCTCCGACACGCCAAGGTATTGGATGGTGTCGCGTTTGGTGCTTTGAGAGACGGAGATGATATGATCGGTCCAGCGCACAGCCTGATCAATGTGGCCGTAGTACCGGGCACTTTCCTTGGTCAAAAAATGCGGGTAGAGCAGGAAAGCCAGGTCATGGACGGTGATGACCGACTTACAACTGGGCTTGTGCGGGGGGATAAAGTCGGGGCTGTGCAACACATCCAGGCCCAAGCGCATCAGCTCCACATTGAGCGAATAGCGCTCCAGGCGATGATGGCTGGGCGTCCACAGAGAGACACGGCGGAAATTTGGTTGCCGGAGAATGGTGGTCTCGTCTTTGCGGCTCTGCAAAAGGACGTATTCATTCTCTCTGTCTACCTCGGCCAGGCTGTTGACCAGATGCAGGATATACTGCCCGATCCCGGCCTGGCTGTAGTACACCAACCTGGCGTCAATTCCGATGCGCATGGCTGCTCCGTTCTGGGGTTGTAGAAAACGGAACGCCCCCCATTTCCAGATAGTCGTGGATGGAGGGCGTCTCTGTCCCGCTTCCGCCAGGTATCATACCATTTTTAGGGCAGGGCGTCAAATAGTCAGCAGTCAGTAGTCAAGGGGCCGCACTTTAAAGAAGAATCGCTGCCGGAAACGTTGCAGCAGGCGCAACACCGGCACGGCAAACAGGATCATGAGCACCAAATTCCCCGCCGCTGCGGCCAGGTCCCACCACAGAGACGTCAGGATGTAGAATGCAGCATACCGCTTGAGCGTTTCCACCAGGGTCAGGCCGGGCTGCCAGTAGATCGCCGCCTGGTTGGGGGTAAAGACATAGGGCCAGAAGTACAGGTTCATCAACAGGCCATAGGCCAGACCCAAGAAAAAACCCCAGGCGGCCAGCATGGCTACTTCGGCGCGGGGATGGCGTCCCGGCCGGGGCAACAGGCCCGACAACAAGCCCACCCAACCGGCGGAGAACATCTGGTAGGGCAACCACGGCCCCACCCCAAAACCGATAAAGGCCGATACACCCAGCGATAGCGCCCCCAACAGGAAACCAAAGGTCGGGCCGTAGGCGTAACCGCACAGGATGGGTAGCACAAAGATGAGGGTAAAGCCGCCCGGCCCATCCACGCCCCGCAGCACGGCATTGACTGCGGTCAAAACGCCCAGCACCGCTATCAGCTTGGTATTCATCATCCCGGTTGACAGGCTGCTCAACACGGCTCCCAGGCAGAACACCACCAGCAGCACAAAGAGGAGGGGAGCGTCCTGGATATGGGCCGTCGCGCTAAACCCCTCACTTTGCTGCGGCACAAAAAAGGGGTACAGGAACGATCCCAGGCCGATCAAGCTGGCGACGACCAGGATGGCAGCATTTAGAATCCGGTGCACAGAGAGATTAGCGCGGACCTGTTTCATCGGCGTGGTCGCGGACCGAAGGCAAGGCCAATACATCCTCCACGGTCAGCAAATCTGGATCGCGGAACAGTTTGTTGATCTGCGAGGCAAAGACCAACGACTCGCTCATCACCTGGCGGGCCGGGCCGTCCACCACCACCTGGCCGTCACCCAGCAGCACCACCCGGTCGGCACACTGAGCGACCAGCTCCACGTCGTGGGTGGCCAGGATGATGGTCCGCCCTTTTTCCTTCTCTCGCTGCAAAAATGCGGTCAGTGCCGCCTTTTGCTGATAGTCCAGCCCTCGCGTCGGCTCATCGAGCAACAGAATCTGCGGCTCGGCCACCAGGATGGCCGCCACAGCCACCCGCTGCCGCTCGCCGACGCTCAGGTCACGCGGGTAGCGGTCGGCATGAGGGGTCAGCCCCAGGGTCTCCAGCAGGGCATCATGGTCGCCCGGCGGCAGGCGATGCCCGCGCCGGGTAAAATCCAATTCCTGGCGCACCGTGTCGCTGAACAGCAGCGCGTTGGGGTTCTGCGGCACATAGCCGACCACCCGGATGATCTCTTCGATAGCAGCCTGTCGGGTGTCCATCGTGATCGGCGGGTGAAAGCCAACTATCTCTACTCTGCCCCGGTCGGGTTTGAGCAAACCGACCAGATGTTTGAGCAGCGTCGTCTTGCCCGACCCGTTGCGGCCCATCAGCGCCACAAACTCGCCTTGACCGATCTCCAACGAGATACCTTGCAGGGCCGGGTGGCCGTTATAGGAAAAGGCCAGGTTTTGCACCGAGATTGCGAGTTGCGCATTGCCTGTTGCACCTCGGCCGCCAACTAGACCCTGGACCCTGCCTTTTGCTCCTTGCTCCTTGACAAAGCGCCGTGCCTCTTTGATCGTCAGCGGCAGAGGCGACCAGCCAAGGGCTTTGGCCAGCGCAATCAGCGGCGGGATCAGATCCACCTGGCGGAGCACTGTACGCGGTTCGTCGAGGATGGGCGGCTGGCCATCCCCAGGCAGATAGAGGATGCGGTCCACATACTGCACCACCCGCTCCAGGCGGTGCTCCGACAGGACGATCGTCAGGCCCAGGTCGTGGTTCAGCCTGACCAGGGCATCCAGCACCTCTTCCGCCGCCTGTGGATCGAGCTGCGACGTCGGTTCGTCCAGCACCAAGACGCGCGGCTGGAGGGTCATCACCGCCGCGATAGCCACCCGCTGTCGCTCGCCGCCCGACAGGGTGTTGACCGAGCGGTGCCGCAGGTGGGCAATGCCCAGTTGGTCCAGCGCCTCCTCCACCCGCTTGCGCATGACAAGGGGGTCCAGGCCCTGGTTCTCCAGGGCAAAAGCCAGCTCATCTTCGACCCTGTCGGCCACAAACTGGGCTTCCGGGTCTTGGAGAACCAGGCCCACGGCATCGGCCATGCCCTGCGGGCCGAGGGCCACCGGGTCACGGCCGGCCACCTGCACCCGCCCGGCAATTGTCCCCCCGTAAAAGTGGGGCACCAGGCCGTTCAGGCAACGCAGCAGCGTAGACTTGCCCGCCCCCGAAGGCCCCATGACCAGCAGGAATTCGCCCTCTTTGATCTGAAAAGAGAGGTCGCACAATGCCGGTGTCGAAGCACCCGGATAACGATAGGTCAAGTGCTCAAATCTAATCATTCTGCATTCCGTATTGCGTGTTCCCTGTTTCCTGCCCTTTACCCTTTGCCCCCTGCTGCTTGCGGCTAAAAAGGGCTGGCAGGCCCAGCAGCAGCAGCGCCGCGCCAACCGGCGGGTTGAAGGGTGGCAGCAGCGAGTAAGGTGGGAAGGGGCTGTAAGCCAGGCTAGAGGGTGCAGTCAGCCGGGTGGCAATGAGGGCAGCGACAACGGTGACGCTGATCAGGACAACGGCTGTATCCCGCCCGCGCCAGGGAAGCCGCCGATAGCGGGTGCGATGTACCTGCCTTCCTTGCAATCCGAACACCCCCAGCAAACTGCCCGTGCCGGCGACGGCCAACGCCCAGCCCCACAGACGGCTCTCTGACAGGTAGGCCAGCAAGAACAGGCCGGCCAGGAGGCTGAGGAGCCCAACCAGCATGGCCAGTTGGGCCAGAGTCTCGTAGCGGCGGGAGGCCGGCCTCATAACGCGGCCGAACCCTCGCGCCTCCATCGTCTCGGCCAGCTGAATGGCCCGCTCCAGGGCATTGGCCAGGAGAGGCATGACCAGGGGCAGCAGGTCGCGCAGGCCGCGAAAGCGGTGGCCCCGGATACGTTGAGCCTGGCGGATCTCCCCGGCGCCGATCACCATCTGCGGCACAAAGGTGATGGCAATGGAGAGAACCACGCCGGCCTGGAATAAGAACGGCGGCGTAGCGCGCAAAAGCTGGTAGTGGTCCACCACAGCATTAAAAGCGGCAAAGACCATCAAGATTGTGAACAACCCCAGCCCGTTGACCGCTCCGGCGATGGCTGCCTCGAGCGTGATCGGGCCGCCGATGATGGGCCAGGCGGCCGGCAGGCGGAACAACACAATCTGCCCGATATGGTTCGACAGAGCATTAAACGGCACCGCCAGCGCCAGAAAAAAGAAGCCGATCCGGGCAAAAGCCCCCCAACTGCTGCCTATGGGCGAAGTGCGACCCAAGGCGGTATAGACCAGCCAGGCCGCCCCCAGCACCAACACCAGGTAGAGAGGGTTGCGCAGGGTAAAAGCCGGCACAGCAGCAGCGACGAGCCAGGCGACCCACGACCAGGTGTGAAACATGTCGAAAACCAATGGCCAATGACTAATGACTGTGGCGTAGGCGGACAAGGATGCCGATCAGGACCAGGCCAAGCAGCATCAGGCCAAAGGGCCAGTAGCTGAATAGATCCGACGCCGGGTTGGCACCGGCGGCCCGAACAACGGTCGGAGCCGGGGGTCGTGTGGGGGGCAGCGTCGTGGGCGATGGTGACGTCTGGGTTGGAAATGGGGATGCGGTCGGCGCAGTGGCAACGAGAGTGGGAACGGTCGGCAGTGGCGGGGGGGTGTCGGTGGGCACTGTCGTGGGCAAGGCGCAGATGACCTCGAAGGTCAGGTTGTCGGCGGGCATTGTGTGCCCATCGCCCCACACCCAGGCCTCAACCGAGCCGGGCTTGACTTGGCGCAACGCCGCGCCCAAAGCCGAGTAGTTCCAGGTGGTTTCACCCGGATCCCTGTAGAAATAGGTCCAATAGTTGCACTCACCGCCCCCCAGGCATCGGCAAAAGCAGGACTGGGCAGGGTAAGCGCAGCCCCACCCTTCGATCTGACACACGGTGACGCCCAGCCCGCTGGAGCTGTCCATGACCACCTTCAGGCCGGATCGGGCCAACAGGTCGGCGCCGCTGATCGAATCCTCTGCAAAGGCGATACAGCGCGCCTCCACCTGCCCATCGTCATACCAGATAACCAGGCCGGCCCGGTTCGCTCCTTCCGCCAGAGCCAGGCCGGGCAAGGCCAGCAGCAGCAACAGGGTCAACCACACGATCCGTCGCCCTGGCATCTGATTTCCTCGGAAATGGCCGTAGCTGTGGGGCAAAGGGTCATTTTACCCTACATTCCCGGAAGGGCGGCCCGGCCGGCCAGTCACAGCGGCCGGGCCGCTTGCCTTCCACCGGCCGGCAAAAGCCGGTGGGGAGGAGGAACCCCCTACTTCTTCCGGCGCAGGGCAAGGCCCCCGCCAACCAAGGCCGATCCGCCCAGCAGTAGCGGCCAGGCCAGATTGGCCACGGCTCCGCCGGTCTGCGGCGTGGTGATTGGGGCAGCAACCACCGCTTCGCCAACTTCCATCGTGGTCAGAGGAAAAGCCTTTCCCGCCAACGCCGGCAGCGCCTGGATGGTAGCCAGCAGATTGTCGTCGGGGAAGCTGGCCTGCCAGCGGAAGGCTCCGCTCTCGTTTTGCATGGCTGTCAAGGCCGCGATCGGCGTGTTTCCCCCCTCTTTGGTCCAATCGGCCCCGGCCGGGTTCTGCCCGGCAGCGATGAGGGCCTGGATGACGACCGCCGTCGAGTTGGCATCGGTATCGGTACCATAGGCAGATGGGTTCTGATACGGCCAGCCGCCATCGGCATTCTGGATGGCCTTGTAGTAGGCCAGAGCCTTCGTTACCGTTTGGCTGCTGGCCGGCTCACCGGCAGCGATGAGGGCCTGCACGGCAAAGGCGGTGCTGTTGGTGTCTGCGTCGGTGCTCGCCGAGCCATCCCAGGCCCAGCCGCCGCTGTCCTGTTGTGCGGCCTTGATATACTCCACGGCCGCCGCCGGGATGGGGCGGCGCGTACTCTTGAGCGCCAGCACGGCCAGGCAGTGGGCAACAAAGGTATCGGTCTCGGTGCCGATCTTGCCGCCTCGGGTGATGAGAGCCTCCAGTTTGGCGACCGAATCGGTGCCGCCAAACCGACGGGGGTTTTCCCCCACAGCGGTGGCAGCCAAGATCAACTTGGCCAGATCGCCGCCGGTCGAAGCCTTGGCTGCATTGGCAGCCAGGTAGGTCAGAGGGGTTTTGCCCCCCTGGTCGAACGCGGCGGGGTCACCACCGGCGGCCACGATGGCCAACACCACGTCGGATGTGGAGCCAAGGCTGCTGTCGGGGCTAAAGCCGCTGCCAAAGCCGCCATCGGCATTCTGTTGCGATTTCAGGTAACCCAAGGCAGCCGTCAGGTTGGCAGCAGCCAGGGCGGGCAGAACGCCGATCAGCAGGATGGTCAACACCAAAAAGACGACAATTGTGCGTTTTCTCATTTTTTCTCCTCTACACAAAATAGAACGCCCCAACCTTTCGGTTAGGGCTTTGCGAACAAAAACCCCTTGCCTTTCGACAAGGGAAGGATCATGGACATCTCCACGCACCTATCCCCTTTCCGCGAAGGTCCGCAGTGCGCGATCGCGGCGGGTGGCCTGGCTCTCTCGACAGATGCTCAATGGCGAAGCACCGCCAGCCGGCCATCAGCTATCAGCCATCAGCCATCAGCCATCAGCTATCAGCCATCTGCTATCAGCCATCTGCCAGATTACAGTTGCGGGACAGCGCCGGACTTGCACCGGCTTCCCCCCTTAGGCCCCGCGCATCCGGGCTACGGGGCACCGCGATCAGCGATATTCAGTTGTGGGGCGAGTATAGCATACGCCCGGAGTGATGTCAAATCCCATCCAACCTTACGCCTGGCCGCACACCTCCTGTTCCAAGCGGTCAAAGAAAGCGACCATGAAGGCGTGGCGTTCCTTGGCCAGGCGGCGGGCGCTTTCGGTTAGCAGGCGGTCTTGGATTTTGCTCAGCTTGATCACATACTCGTGGACCGCTGTATGCTCCTGACAGGTTGCCTCAGCTTCCTGATAGTCAGGTGGCACCTGGGCCCACAAGCGGCGGCCCATATACCCGCTGTGGGCAAAGGCCCGCGCCACGCCAACGGCCCCGATGGCGTCCAGCTTGTCGGCATCGTGGAGGACCTTGGCCTCTGGGGTCTGCGGCGCAGGGCCGCTGCGGAAGCGATGGGCCGCGATGGCATGGGCCACCGCCTCGACCTTTTCCGGCGGATGGCCGGCCAGCAGCCGGCGGGCCAGCTCGGCCCCGGCCTGAGCGTGATCGGCTGTGCCTCCCCTGGCTGCGTCGTGGAGCAACGTCGCGGCCCGGACGATCTCCCAATCGGCGCCCTCGGCCTGGGCCAGACGTTCGGCCAGGGCCAGCACGCGCAAGACATGGTCAAAATCGTGGGTGGCCTCGGCCCCCTGATAGCACTGGCGGGCCTGTTCGATGGTGATCATCGGGATCCCTCCAGTTCAGCCAGGGAATCGCGGAAGGCGCGCAGCTCTTCGTCGTCGGGGGCCTGGGCCAATGCTTTTTCGGCCTCGGCCAGGGCAGCCGCCGGGTACCCCATCTCGACGTAGGCGTTGGCCAGGGCGGTGCGGTACCGAACCTTGTCAGGTCCCAGCCGCGTGGCTATCTGCCAGTGCGCCGCTGCCTTGGCCCACATGCCCAGCTCACGGTAGCGCAGGCCACGATTGTAGTAGTCCAGGTCGGTCCTCAGGTCTGGATCTATATCGGCGTTATAAGCGCGGGTCTCCCACTCAAATGCCGGGGCGCTGTCGGCCAGCCATTTTAGCGCCAGGGCAATCAAACCCAGGCGGAAGATGGCCGGCAGCCAGCCGACGAGCCGGGCCAACAACCCCGCCCCGCTGGTGACGATCAGAACGCCGACCAGGAGAAAAGAGGCAAAATAGACAGCCCGGAAGCGAAGGGCAAGGCCCAGCGCAGCAGCCAGGCATAGCCCTCCCAGGATATAGTTGCTTAGGGTGACGGCGCCGACAAAGCGAACAAGATCGCCCGGCAGTCCCTCAACGCTGAACAGCGCCGGCCCGACGAAAAGGTGCATGGCCGTTTGGGTCAGCCATCCGGGCAATTGGCCCATCTGGGCCAATTGCGAGACCAGGTAGCCCTCGATCCATGAAGCAATTCCCAGGAGGATAAAAGCGGCCATCAGCCAGCCCAGCCACGTCGAACTGTCGGTTCGCCTGCGGTGGCGCACTGTCACCGGCCGCTGACAGTGGTCGCAACGCAGCCCATCGCTGCTCACCGAACCGCCGCAATAGGGACAGCCAAAGGGATCGATCTCTACATTGAGAATGGGCTTGCGGGCAGGGCGAGGGGGCCGAGGCAACGGTGACTCGATGGTAACCGGTTCGGGCATCGGGCGCGGCGGCTCCGGCGGCGGGGCAGGTGGCGGCGGCTCCGGCGGCGGGACAGGTGGCGGCGCTTCAACAGGTTTTACCACCCCCTGCTCTCTGAGCCAGCGCAGCCCTGCCTGTGCGGCGCTATTGTCAGGATTGAGAGCCAAGACATTTTCCAGGCAAATCTGCTGCTCCTGCGGGTCCTCCACTACGCTGCTCAGCCACAGCCAGGCAGCCTCCACCTCCTCGTTAGCAGCGATCACTTGCAGCAAAAGCTGCCGCGCCCGCTCCTTCTGTCCGGCACGGGCTGCAGCAATTCCCTGGTGCAGCAACCGGTCGAGATCCGTCTCTCCCATTGGCGTTTTGATCCTCCAGGTCAGGCCGTTGCTTGTCATTATACCACACTACGACCAGGCTGCCAATGGGCCAGAGAGGGAGCGTCACAAGTCAGTAGGACAACTCCTGCGGAGTCGTCCTACTTCCCGAGGGCCGGTTTCTGCACCCTGGATGTCCCCAGGGGGTTACGCTCTCACCAGAGAGCCTGAACAGAAAAAAACAACAGGCCGGCGGAATCCGCCGGCCTGTCACCCCAATGCCGCCGGGGCGGTATCAACGCGGCACCCACTTGACCGCATCAAAGGCGATGAGGCGCGACAGATACGGCTCGTAGGTCACATCGGCCAGCGAAACGTAATCGTTGCTATTGCCCTGAAAGCGATAGGTACCCAACGACACCCATTGGTCGCTGTAGGCCGACTGGTTCACGATGCGCAGGGTCAGGCCGTCGCGGTGTGAGATCCAGTAGCGGGCGCGGGCCGTCGTTGAGTAGTGATGCGGGATGTAGACAAACACCTCGTACCGGCCGGCGCTCAGCCGGGGATACCAGCGCGCCCAGTTGTAGTTGGGCCGCACATAATCGTTGTTTTTGGTCCACAACAGGTCGCCGTCATAGCCTTCGGCGGCATAATGCCAGCCGGTGGCCGATCCACCCTTGGTAAAGCCGGGATCGCCATTGTCCACGATCACGGTGCCTGGAGAAGCGCCGCTCTTTTTCCATGACAGTTGGGCGGTGGCCCCGCCGGTGTTCTCATAGTACTCCATCTTGACCGGGATAGCACCACCCGGCAGGTAGATGTCGCCCGTGTAGGTCCGGGGCGCCTGATCCCTCCAGGCATCAATCAGCAGGTGGCCGTTGACCCACAGCCGGCCGCCATCATCTACGGTCATGGTGAAGCGATAAGAGCCGGCCCCCAGATCGAGGTTGCGCGTCCAGCGCACCGAGAAGCCGTCGCTCGGCACGACGCCCGGTGCCGGCGAGCCGCTGCCCCACTGGAAGTCAATCTTGGCGTCATCACGCACCAGCACCGGAGAACCGCTCAGGGTCTTGTTGTTGTAATATTCGCCGCGCCAGTTATTGATAGCACCTACCGGCGTCCACGAGAAGCGGGCCACCGCCCCGCCGCCATTCTCATAGAATTCAACGACGACCAGGTGGTGGCCGGCCCCGATATTCCGGTCCACCGACACCGTCTTGACCGGATGGTCATACCACTCGTTGATGATCCATTGGCCGTCTATCGAGACGCGGATGCCATCGTCGCTGGTGGCCGTGAAGCGGTACAGGCCCGGTGGCAGGTCGAGATAACGGGTCCAACGCGCCGAGAAATTGTCAGCGCCGATAGCTGGATCGGGAGAGCCGGTCCCCCAGTCGTAATCGAGGTTGGCTTCCTCCCGCTGCACGACAGGCTGGCCGCTGAGAGACATGTTATTCCAATAGGCGGCATGCCAGGTGGGGTCCGAGTGCTCAGGCTGGCCGCCCTGGGCCCAGGCGGTGCTGGAAACCGCCAGCAGGATAACCAGAGCACTCAGAACTAGAAATCGTTTGAACATTTTGCACCTCCTACCTTTGTGGATTATGAGCGACCGGCAGCGAACAGGGTACATTGGTCTTTTACACCATTGAGACGGTTGGTATCTTGCATTAGTTCCCGGTCTGTAACGGGTAGTGGAAGAGCGGATAGGAACTCTGCCCTACTCCCAGCGGTCTACTCCCTTGAGAAGGCAAGGGGCGCCCTTACCATGTGTAAGTGAGGATCTATTCAGGCAGGCAGGTGGGCACCCGGCTGCAAGCCCCTGAGCTGAAAGGCTATATCGCCATGCCGCCCTGCCTGCTTGCGCCGCCAGATTGCAAATCTGATAGGAGCGGGGTATAATCGAAATGAGATGGCAGCGTAGTCTCTACTACGGAAAATCGGGCCGTCAGGCGTTACGATAAAATCGGCCGCCCGGCCATTTCCTGTAAGGGATACCAACGGCCGTAGCGAGCTGTAGAGTCAGCAGTGGGAACTTTTGCCCCGTCCACAGCGGATCAACCGCCAGGGGCGGGGCCTGGAGCAAAGGGTTCCCATCCGCTGAGAATGGTAGAGAGGGTTATACACGATGATGCGATTTGACCGATTCACCGAACGAGCGCAGGACGCGGCTATGCGGGCCTATGAAGTCCTGCAGCGTTACGGGCATACTCAGGTGGATACCGAACACTTTTTGCTGGCCCTGATCGAACAGCCGGAAGGGGTGATCCCTGAAATTCTGGCGCAGATGGGTGTGGATTTAGAGTTGATCGCCCACCGGCTGGACCAGGAATTGCGGCGCACCCCACGCTCGCAGATCTATGGCGGGGGGGTGGGGCAGGTATACATCACCCCCCGCCTCAAACGGGTGATCGATCTATCGAACGAAGAAGCAGCCAGGTTGAAGGATGACTATATCTCCACCGAGCATCTGTTCCTGGCCATCGCCAGCGAGCGAAACACACCAGCAGCCCGCATCCTGGGCGAGGTGGGGGTAACCCGCGACCGCATTCTAGAGGCCATCAAAGAGGTGCGCGGCGGCCAAAAGGTGTCCAGCCCCCAGGCGGAGAGCCGCTATCGCACCCTGGAAAAGTTCAGCCGCGACCTCACCCAACTGGCCCGCGAAGGCAAGCTCGACCCGGTCATCGGCCGGGATGGAGAGATCCTGCGGGTTATCCAGGTGCTCAGCCGGCGGACCAAGAACAACCCCGTCCTCATCGGCGGGGCAGGGGTGGGCAAGACGGCCATCGTCGAGGGGCTGGCCCGCAAGATCGCCGAAGACGACGTGCCGGAGATCCTTTCAGGCAAGCGGGTGGTCCAGCTCGATCTGGGGGCTATGGTGGCCGGGACGCGCTTCCGGGGCGAATTTGAAGAGCGGCTCAAGGGGGTGATGGAGGAGATCCAACGGGCCGAAGGGGAGATCATCCTCTTTATTGACGAGCTGCACAGCGTTGTCGGCGCGGGCGGGGCTATGGGCGCGCTGGACGCCTCGAGCATGATGAAGCCGGCCCTGGCCCGGGGCGAGCTGCGCTGCATCGGCGCGACGACGCCCGACGAGTACCGGCGTTATATCGAAAAAGACAGCGCCCTGGAACGCCGCTTTGCCCCCATTTGGGTGGACGAGCCCTCGGTAGAGGAGACGATCGAGATGTTGCGCGGGCTGCAGGACCGCTACGAGGCGCACCATAACGTGCGTTTTACCGACGAGGCGCTGGTGGCGGCGGCCCGCCTTTCACACCGCTACGTTACCGACCGCCGCCTGCCGGACAAAGCAGTGGACCTGATGGACGAAGCAGCCAGCAAGTTGCGAGTGGCCATCTATTCCATGCCTCCCGACCTGAAGGAGATGAAATCTCGCCTGACAAAGCTCGCCACCGAAGAGGAGGCAGCCTGGGCCAACCGCGATTATGAGCGCGCTGCCCAGTACAAGGCCGAACGGTTGGCGCTAGAGTCTGAATTCAACAAGAAACGGGATGCCTGGCGTCAGGAGACCGGCCTGGACGAGATCGTGGATGCTGCCGACATCGCCGAGGTGGTGTCGGCCTGGACCGGCATTCCGGTAACCAACCTGCTGCAGACCGAGGCGGAAAAGCTGCTCCACATGGAAGAGCACCTCCACAGCCGGATCGTCGGCCAGGACGAGGCGATCAATGCGATTGCCGATGCCATCCGTCGCGCCCGGAGCGGGTTAAAGGACCCCCGCCGCCCTATCGGCAGCTTTATCTTCCTGGGCAGTTCAGGGGTGGGCAAGACAGAGCTGGCCAAGGCGTTAGCGGCGTTCATGTTCGACGACGAAGAGGCCATGGTGCGCATTGACATGAGCGAGTATCGTGAGCAGCATACCGTTAGCCGGCTGTTCGGTGCCCCGCCAGGCTATGTCGGCTATGAGGAAGGTGGCCAGCTCACGGAAGCGGTTCGCCGCCGGCCATACCAGATCGTCCTGTTCGACGAGATCGAAAAGGCCCACCCCGATGTATGGAATGCGCTGCTGCAGGTCCTGGAGGATGGCCGCCTGACCGATGGTCAGGGGCGCGTTGTGGATTTCCGCAACACGATCATCATCATGACCTCTAACATCGGCACCCAATACGCCAAGCAGGGTGGCACGTTGGGATTCTTGCGCTCTGCCAACGGGGACGACGAGGAGCGGGAGAACAAGAAAAAGATTCAGGAAGGGCTCAAGCAGACGTTCCGGCCCGAATTCCTGAACCGCATTGACGAGATCATTATCTTCCATCCCCTCACCCTGGAGCACATGGAACAGATCGTGGACCTGCAGATGAAAGAGATCCGTGAGCGGCTGGCGGAACGGGGGGTAAGCCTCGAGTTAACGGAAGCGGCCCGCAAGTGGCTGGCCAGGGAGGGCTACGACCCGGCTTTTGGCGCCCGGCCGCTGCGCCGCACCTTGCAACGCTACGTCGAAAGCCCCCTCTCGCGCCGTATCCTGCGCGGCGAGTTCGGGGCCGGCGATCACGTGATCGCCGACGTAGACCAGGAGACCGGCGAGGACAAAGGCCTGACCTTCCACAAGCAATCGCCAATCCCGGTGGAGATGCCGACACCGGCAGAGCAGGTCCTAAAGGGATAGACGGCCAAGCAAAGAGCCCGGTTTCTTGAAGAAGCCGGGCTCTTTTTCGGGCCTGCTTTGTGGCCCAAAGTTACGGATAGACCTGCACCCAGTCCCCCTGTCGCACCTGGAAAATATAGATCGTCTGTTCCTTCAGGTCCCCATCGGGGGTGTAGCTCAGTTTGCCCATCGGCGTCTCGATGTCGCTCAGGCTGCGGATGGCAGAGGTTACCTGGGCGGCATCCAGGCTGCCGGCCTTTTTTACCCCTTCGGCCAGCACTCGGAGGGCGCTGTAGCCGTTGATGCTGTAGGTATCGGGGTTGCGATATTCCACCGCCTGATAGGCTTTGATCCAGGCCTCGTCGGCCACCGCGCGAGGACTGGGGGCAAAGGAGGAGACGTAGATGCCCTCGGCGGCGCTGCCCGCCTCGTCAATGGTGGCCGCCAGGAATGCGCCATCGCTGGCCAGGAAGGGCACAGTGATCCCCGCCTCTACCAACGCCAGGCGCAAGTAGGGCGCCTCTACCTCATAGCCGGCATAAAAGATGGCATCCGGCCGGGCCGCCACGATCTGCGGCAGCTCGGTGGTAAAGATAGATTGCTCCACAGCCACCTGCAGGCTCAACACCACCTCGGCACCCAGCGATTTCAGCTCGCCGGCGATCAGCTGGCCCAGGCCCTGGCCGTACGGATCGTCGTTGTGGATCACGGCCACCCGCCTGGCTCCCAGCTTGTTGACCAGGAACGCAGCATCTACCCGCGCCTGGGCCGCATCGTTGGCGTTCACCCGGAAAAAGTTGCGGTAGCCCTTCTGCGTCAGGCTCACCTCGCTGGAGGTAGGGGTGATAACCACCAGCGGCAGGTCCTTGTAGATCTCCATTGCTGCCAGGGTCTGGCCACTGTTGTAATGGCCGATCACGCCCAACACCTTCTGCCCCTGGTCTACGGCTGCCTTGATCTCTTCTGCCACCTGCACCGCCAGGTCCGAGTCCGATTCGTCATCCAGGCCGACGACCGTCACCTTGTAGCCCAGCAGGCCGCCGGCCCGGTTGATCTGCTCGGCAGCCAGCCGCGCTCCGCCCAACACCGTCTGCCCCCCATTGGCCTGGAAACCCGACAGCGGCGCAGCGACATAGACGATCACCTCGCCCTTGGTCGGTTCTTTGGAGCCACCGCAGGCGCTCAGCAGCAAGCAGCAAGCAGCGAGCAGCAAGATAACCGGTCGAATTATTCTCTTCATGGTTTCTACCCCAATCTACACTAATTTCCGGCAGTTCTCTTGTGCGCCGGTTGGGCAGCGGCACCGGGAGCGGCAAGGTCAACCGCAGCCAGGCCCAGGTCCAGCGAGTCGGCGCCGGCCTTGTATACTTCATCCACCGTCTGGACTATATCCTGGAGGGCCTGTACCTGGTCGTTGATGTCCTGTTGCAAGCGGTCGGCCCGGCCCGAAGCCACATCCCGCGAACCGAGGATCATGATCTGCGAGTAGACGGTGCCCATAGCCGTCAGCGTGCTCTCCAGTTGGAACTGGGCGCGCTCCATCACGTTCTGCAACTTGCGCAGGTTATCCCGCTGGATCTGCCGCTGGGCAATGGCCTGGCTGATCTGGCGCTTGACAGCCTCGTCATCCTCCAGGGCCAGGCGTTTCTTCAGGCCCTCGATGGCCGGCTCCACACTCTTCAGGTCCTGATGGATCACCTGATCGGCCAGGTAAGCGTCCAGGCGTTGGGCCAGCCGGAAGACACTCTCCATCCAGGCGGTGATACCGTGGCTTGCATCCTTCAGATGGTCGCGCAACACCCCCTCCCGGCTTTTGCCGATCGCCTGCTCAATCCGATCCCGGTACTCCAATGCTTTTTCCACCTGGGCCCGCAGGGTCGCGTTCCGGATTTGTCGAGGCTTGAACTTTTCACGGAACATCTCGGCTACGGCCTGAGCCCGGAACTCGGGGTCGGTCAGGCTGGTCCACACCAGGCCGATCTCGCCCAAGGCCCCCAGGATCAGCCAAAACCACGGCTGCCAGAAGGGAAGTGGCTGGCGGACCAGCGCAAAGAGGATCAGGGTCAGGGCGATGATCGCCGCGCTTTCCCAGCGGTAAATGGCCCGGGTCAAGATGGCCCGCCCGGCCCGTTTTTCAAGTTCGTCCTGGAAGCTACCCTTGGCCATTTGCTAAAAGTAGGTAGATAGAATCTTGTACAGGTCCCGGATCGTCTCCAGGCTGCCGATATACACCCGTCCACCGGTCGGCTCGGCGATTGATCGCAGCGTGGCCATGTCTGCATCCTCGCCATAGGCAATGCAGAAAATGACTACCGGCACCTTGGATTCCCGCTCCAGCCGCCGCACCAGGGTGTTCAAGCCGATGTCCGAGTTGTTCTCCCGACCGTCGGTCATGGCGACGATGGCGTTGATCCGCTCGGTGTCGCCCAGGTCTTGCAGCCGTCTGAAAGCCTCATAGACAGCATCCAGCAGGGCGGTATCGCCGCCGGCTACCAGCTGATCCACCGCCGATTGCAAAGCAGCGCGGTTGTTGCCCAGCTCGTCCAGGTAGATCACCTTGTTGATCTGCGATGAAAACTGGATCATCCCCACCCGTTCCCGGTCGCCCTGGATCTGATCCAGGAAGACGCGCAACGCCTCCTGGGCCTGGGCCAACTTGGCGCCCTGCATACTGCCCGACGTGTCCACCACCAGGTAGACGTTGGTATGGCGCTTGGTATACCACCACACCTCACGCACCACCTGCACCACGCTGGCGGTGGGCATCTGCAGTGCCGTCTTGGGTTCAGCCGGATTCACACCGTTGTCGGCCTTCAGCGGCGAGTCGGGGCCGATCAGCGGGATGGACAGGTCGGCGGGGCGGTAGCCGTGGCGCAGGATGAGTTGTTGCGCCTCGGCTGAAAGGAGAAAATCGCGGAAGCGGGCGAACACCTGACGATGGTAGGACGTCAACCCTTCCATCTCCAGCAGGGCCAGGGGGTGGTCCTCCCACAGTGCGCCTTCCGCCGGGTAGAGAGCCACCAGCCGCTCCTGGCCCTGACGGTGGGTGTTAAAGTAGACCACCATCTGCTCCTGAACCACAAAGGCATCCAGAAAGGCCCGGCCCTCTTGCAGCGCCCGCTCGATTAGGGCCGGCTCGCTGCCTTCGCCGTAGTAGCGCACCGTTTTTTCCAGAGCAGCGACATAATCCAACGTCGTTTGAGACTTGACATCCTCGATAGTCAGGCCCCGCGTCTTGCCTGCCCCGGCATAGAACTCGGCCAGGGTGGCCAGCAGGCCGCTGGCGGAGCTGGTCGAGGGGTGGCTCCAGCGAAAGTCCGGGTCCGATTGTGCCCGATTCAGCAGGTCCTGCCAGCCGATGGCCCGATCGGGCCAGCCCATTTCGCCGGCCAGGCTCTCCCACATGGCGATCACCACCGGGCTGACGGCGTAGCGCACCGTCTCACCCACCACGCTGGCCCCTTCATCCCCCTTTTGCCGGCTCCACGCCTGGTCTAGTTGCCCCAGCCACACCGAGGAATCGGGGGTCATGGCCTGGAAAGTGGCGCTGCCATCCAAGACGGCCGTCAGCATCGCCTCGGGATCGAGCCGGACCGCAGCGACCCTCATCGTCTGGCCATCGGGCGTCTGTAAGCGCCGGGCGTTGAACTGCTCTACCAGGGCCGTGAAGGCCGGTTCCTTCTCCGGCGAGTAAGCCACCGTCAACGCCGATCCGGCGACCGGCGTCGTCGTCCCAACCCGGTCTACCACCCTGCCGACCAGAGCATAGACCCCACAGCACAGGCCGATCACCAGGAAGGTGCCGAGGACCAGCAGGCTCAGCGTCAGCCGTACGTTGCCGGCTGCCCTGCGCGCCGGGCGTTTATACCGTCTACTCATGGTCTCTTTCCCCCCATGCCACGTTCGCCATCCGCTACCTGCCGGCCACATTCAGGTCGAACCAGCGCAGCAGCGCCTGCAACACCTCCCGGTCGGGTGAGCGCATGGCCGTGGTGCGGGGGATCACCCCCAACACGCCCTGCCCTGCCCACCGGTCAAACAGGCTCCCCTCACCGGTCACCAGTACGTCGGGATTGGCCGGCCGCAGGCCATAGGCCAACGCCTTCTTTTGCACCTCTGCCGACAGCAGGTATTTTTCAAACTCTAACGCGGCGTTCTTTTCCGCCGCCGTCGTCTCCGACCCCATCCACACAGTAAAGGGAAAGTCAAACCAGGTCACATACTCGGGATAGACGATGCGCAGCGGGTCGGCCCAGCGGGTCTGGATGCCCTGCATGTTGACCAGCAGGTCACTTTCCAGCAGTTGACCGGCATCGCCAGTGGTGTAGCCAAAGAGGGCCAGGTCGGCCACGGTGTAGGTTCCGCCCGACAGATCGCTCATAGAGCTGAGAATTTCGCCCAGCCAGGCCTGGAACTGGGGGTTGGTCACATCCTCGACGCTGATGTTGGTCCGGCCATAATATTCACCGGCAGCGGCGATCATGGCCGCCAGTCCGCTGATATTCTTGCGCGGATTAGAGATGGCCAGCTTAAAGTAGCCCCAATCGGGCTGACCGCCCAATTCGGCCCAACCGCCAGGGGCAACCGCTGCGTCGTGGATGGTCTGCCACGAGATCGTGCCATACTTGTTCTGCAGCACTTCGGCGCGGCTGCCATAGATCCCCCAGGCCAGCAGCGAGATGACCAGTGGCCGGGCGCGATACTCCCCGTCGGTCAGAAAGACATCGCGCCCCAGCCGTTCCTTATAAGCAGCGTTGACCAGCTCGACCAGGTAGCGGCTGTCGGGGATCCAGGCCGTGGGCAATGGGTCCAGCTCATCCCGTTCATAGCGCCCTTTGGCCGTCAGGCCATCCATCGGGGTGACGGTCACGTGGATAGCCCGGCCTTCCAGCTTGTGCCCGGCGGCATTGAACTCACGGGCGGCTTCCTGCACCCAGTCGGCCACCGGCAAAGCACAGATGATCTGGACCTCCAGCGGCTCCTTGCTGGCCTTTGGTTCAATCGGCTCGGGCCCTGTTCTGTTTATCTGCCCCCAGATCAGGCCACCGACGATGATCAGGACAGCCAGGCCGATAATCACAAAGAAAATGATGCGTGTTCGGTTCATACCCCTACCTTCTCCGTCCAAGCCAAACCGGCGAACGGTCAGAACCCCGGTCTGCTGTGGCTAACTGCCCAGCAGCCCGTTCGCTGCGACTTTGAAACCGGGCAGCAGAATTATACAATGGGCATTCCACTTACCGGTCTAGCCCCAGGCGTGCCTTTCGTTCGGCCAGTTGGGCCTCCAGGGTGCTCTTTTCCAGCACCTGATCCATCTGCGATTCCAGGCTACTGGCCAGCATCTCACTCCGCGCCGAGGCTTTGTCCAGCCGGGCCCGGATCCCCTCGGCCACGCGCGAGATGTCGGCATCCCCCGACCCCATCAGATCGTCCAGCGACCTGATGGTCTTGGCCGTGATCTCTTTGGAGCGGGCCAGATCGAGCAAGGCCTGAAGCTCCTCGCGTTCCTGCTTGACCGTGGTCAGCTTGGCCTCCAGCTTCAACCGGGCATCCTTCAGGCTCTGGAACTCGGCTTCCTGGCGCCGGATCATCTCGTCGTAATTCTGAATCAGGCGGCTGATCGAGTTCAGCTTGCTCTGGGCAGCCAGGGCCAGGTCCTCCTTGCCCTCCCGCAAAAAGATGTCTATGTTGCGGTCCAATTCGGCGGCCTTCTGGTCCAGATCCGCCTTCTTGCGCTGTAGCGTCTTTAGTTCGCCGCCCACAGTGGCCACGGCATCTTGCAGGTTTTCCAGGTTGTCCTCCACCTCGCGGACATACTGGTCAAACACGGCCATCGAGTTGGATTTGAGTGCCGAATCCACCATAGCGTGCAGGTTGGCGGAGATCAGCGTCTGAATCTTTTTCATCAGGTCTGCCATTTATCTTTTCCTCCCAATTCTATTTTTGGGGTAGCTGCCTACCCTCTATTGGCAGGACAACTGCCGGCAGTTGTCCTACGGTGGAAATTTGTATTGCGCAGATGGATCGTCCCGCACCGCGCGATCCAATCACGCAGTGCCATTGTATCACAGTTGCCGCACCCGGTGCATGACCCGCTACTGACACCAGGCTGACAGCCTGTCACGTCGTCTATGGGCTAACCAGCTTGTAGCCTCTGCCCCGTACCGTGATCAAATACCGGGGATTTTGGGGATCAGGTTCGATTTTGGCCCGCAACCGGCTGAGGAGTTTGTCAATCCGGGCGTCGTCCACCTGGTCAATGTACTCCTCACCCCACACCGTCTCGACAATCTGATACTTGTCGCAGAGGCTGTTCATCCGGCCATAGAGCAACAGGAGGAGGCGATACTCCAGGTCGGTCAGGGTTGGGGTCTGCCGGCCATCCACCCACACGCTGCCACTTTCGACGTCCACGCGCACCCCCTCGACGCGCTGGCGACGGGTCAACCTTTGCCGCCGGACAAAGCCCTCGAACACAGGGGAGAAGAGCAGGTCTTCCTCCTGGCGGATCAGCCCTTTCTCCCGTAGGGAAGCCAGCGCCGACTCTGCCGGCTCTCCTCCTGCCCCCACCAACGCCAGCAGAGCTCCTCGCTGCTCTTCGGTCAGGTCCTCCCACAAGCTGCGGCATTCCCCCTGGACATTCGGGTCGGTTTCGAGCTTTTCCCGCACCTGGCGATGGATGAGCCAATCCTGGCCGGCGTCACGCACCGGTTCGCCGGTGACCTCCCCCAGCGCCCGACAGATGGCCAGCAACAACCCCAGATGACCATCAGCGTGATGGCAGACGAAGGCCCGGTCGTGTTCGTCGAAGGTGTATTGCTCTTGAGCCGTGATCCAGGCAATGACCTGGTCCACATCGTCCTGACTGAGGGGGCCAAGGAACCGGGTGGAAGGGCTGAACAGCTCGATAAACTCGTCTACATCCCGGCCCCGCCGGATATTGGCCAGGCGGTGATTGGTGGCGGTGACAAAGCTCAGCTTGTGCCGATATTTGTCCTTAAGCGCCCGCAGGTTCAGGAACGCCCGGCCCTCGATCTGCTCAAACGGCTCGTCGAATTCGTCGAACAGCAGGACCAGGCCATGGGGCATGCCCTGACAAACTGCCTTTAGTCCTTCGCTGAAGCTAAGGGAGATCTGAAAGGGGCTGGGCGGGGCGACAAGGGTCCGGTAGGCGCTCTGGAGCTGATCGAGGAAACCGGCCTGGGGGAGCAAGCGCGTCAGATCTTCGATCAGGCAGCGCAGGATCAGCTCGTAGAAGCCCTGCTCGGTGGCCTCCAGCATCAGATTGAAATCAACATAGACGAATACCCGATCGTCAACCGGGCTGCCCGGCAGTTGCCGCCTTATCTCTGGGCGGGCTAACCTTTGCAACAGGTACGATTTACCAGAGTTGCTCACGCCGACGATGGCGCAGCAATAGCTTTCGGCAACCCGGTGCAGGACATACAGCCCGTCCTCGCGGCGGAGTGAATCTGGGAGCATTCCAACCGTTTTCCAGGCGATCTTGGGGGTTGGCTCAGCTTGCCAGCCGCAAGCGGCGAGCCACAACCGCCAACAGGACCAGCCCCAGCCCTGAGAACAGGATTAGCCCCCAGCCAACGCCGGTCTGGGCCAACTGCTCCTCTTCAGGCTTGGGCGTAGGGGTAGGGGTCGGTTGGGCCCCTCCGCCCTGTGCAGTTGGCGAAGCGGCGCTCGTCGGCTGGGCTGTGGCCGGCCCACCGCCAGTTGGGGTGAGGGCCGCAGTGGCTCCGGCCGCGGCCGTTGGCTGGGTGGTGGGCGCCGGGGTGAAGGTGTTGACGATCACCGGAGTGGGGCTGGGTCTGGGGGTTGGCGTGTTGGTAGGCATAGGGGTAGATGTAGGTGCCTCCACCGTAGCCGTGGCTTCTGGGGTGACTGTTGCCTGGGCCACTTTTTTCCCTCCCTTTAGAGCAGGAAGGATTAGGGCAAATCCCAGCAACAAAAGCCCGACAAAACACAACCCCAGCAAGCCGATCAATGGAACGGCAAATTTGCGGTTGGACAGCAGATCGCGGAAGCCTTGAGACATTCTTTTTCCCTCCATTCTTTCCTTGGCAACTGCCCGGCGACGCTTCACCTCAAACCGAACAAGATTCCACCTGGCCGGTCCACCGCCTCCTATCGGATCAGCTCCAAATTGGCCAGGGGGATCAGCACTTTTCCTTCTTTCTCCAGCTCTACCTCGGCGACCGGCAGCCTGCCACCCGATTCCACAACCTGGGGCAGCATCGGCAGATCGGTTACACTGCCTATGGCACCAAAGTTTGGGCCGTGTGACACCCGAACCCTCATGCCAACCTCCAAGGGCACGGGGCCGGGCTGTTCTTTGGGCAGGTCCTCCGATCGCAGGGGGATGATCACTTCTGGGCGCTTGATGTCCCACCGCGTTTGGGTGTCGGCGCTAATCATCGCCTCGCGGCCCAGGTTAGCTTGCAACAGGGAAAAGGTGTGGGGCGACATGGGCATTGAGCCAAACCCCTCGGTGATCAGGAGCGGGAAGGGAAGGGCCTGCAACTCCGGTATCAGGCTGGAACTGGTGCTACCCACAATAATCCCCCGGACCTTGGCTTCCACGGCCTGTTGCAAGACCTGTTTGTCCTGGAGCCGTCCTCCTACCACCAGGGTGCCGTGGCAGCTTACGTCAATGGCCTTGGTACGGAGTGGTTTTTGGGGATTATCCACCAACACCTTGAGTACTCCTTCAGCCTCGCCTCCAGAGCCCCACACGCCCTGGATCAACGCGCCACTGGTCGAAATGACCACCCCCAGGTTGGGCATCACATTGGTAACCTGGCCCCGGATGTGGGCGGTGAGCTCCACGGTAGAGGTGGCCGCCTCGATCAGCACCAGGCCGGCCCGTATGGCGACGATCCGGCCATCCACCGGGGCGCGACAGCCGCGCCTGAACCGTCCGAAGGCGCCTCGGGGCACTGCCAATAGTTCATCGGCCTGAACCGAGTCGCCCACGGCCTTGCGCAAAAATTTTTCGGTCCGCTCCCGTCGAACCCCCAAGGCCCGTGCCACATCCACTACCAGGATTCTGCCCGGCAACTGGCAACGAGCCACGACGTCGTTCGGTCCCACCACCTCGCCGACTCGGACCAGGACCTGGCCCCGGGCGGGCAGCAACCGTTCCCGCCGGATGGTGGTCAAGGGTGTGATTTGTATTTCAACAGGGTAGTACATGGTTCAATTCTCGATTATCAAGGCGAAATGCGCCGGCCAATCGTCAAACGTCAAGCGTCAAACGTCGAGCGTCAAACGTCAAGCGTCAAGCGTAAATCGTAAATCATTCACGCTCCCATGTCCCATAGCCACCGTTGCATCTTTTCGCGCTGTTCGGCAAGGTCCCGGGCGATAGGCAGAGGCCGCCCCCGGGCATCAATGATAATGCCGATGACGCCCCCTTCCACATCGGTTGTGCCGGGCAGTCCCTTGCGCCCCAGCCCGATGTCGAAGCGACGAGTGGGCCTGAGCTCCAAGGTGGCGACCTGGCGGGCAGGCAGCGGGATGACCTCTAGAGAGCCGAACGGCACCTCGACCTCCAGCGAGCGTCCATCCTCGTAGCGGATTTTAAAGGTCAACGCCACTTCCCCTTCGCGGGCTGTGCCCACCGGCGCAACCACAGTCCCCAGATTCACCAGGGCATCCCGCGCCAGGAGCTGCGCTGCAGCCACGGGGTTGACCGTCGCCACGGCACCTGTGGGCGCCAACAGCCCTACCCTATCCAGGGCCAGGCCGGTGACGCCAACCGGCTGAAGAGCATCCAGCAGCATCAAAGCCGCCTGACCGTAGTTTGGCACATTGCTCAACACCCCTCCCCGGCCGATAATCAGGTGGAATTTGGGTAACAGGCCAGGATAAAGGCCATCCGTCCAGCGGGGCGCAATATCGGCCAGGGTCAGGCGCATGATTTCCCGGGCTACAGCCTGTTCAAGCAACAGGTCCTGACGCGTTTGGGGGACCGAACGAGGGCGCAATGCCTTGTTGTGCATCAGGTCCTGGACCTCGATCGGTTCGATCTCGAAAGGCAGCCAGCGCAACACCGATTCCAACGGTACATGCTCAAGCAGATGGGCGACATTGTAGCTCAGGCCCAGGTCGCTGCGGATAACCAGGTCAAACTGATTGTCCACCACCGAGGCCATGGTGACCGATGCCCCTCCCACATCTACCCCCAGGACGTTGATTCCATCCAGTTCGGCAAGGTATTGGATGGGATAAGCAAAAGCTTTGGCAGTGGGCAACACCTTTACCGAGCTCCACCCGGCCAGTGTAGCAAAGCCGGGCAGCCGTTCCATCTTTTGGCGAAGGTACAGCTCTTCGATCTCGGCCTGCAAGGGGCCGGGGTTTTCGACCTCCATGCTGGGCCGGACATTGTCTACGGCCCGCAGCTCGGCATCGGCGCCGACCTTCTGCGCTACTTCTGCTCGGAGATCGGCATTGCCGGCATAAATGACGATCGGGCGAACCCGTTCCGGCAACACAGAGCAAGCCAAAGCCACAGCCTCGGCTGATTGCAAGACCGGCCCCTTGGCCCCACCGTCTATGCCCCCCACTATCACCACGGCGTCGGGCTTGAGCTCCTGGAACAGGTTGAGCTGGCCCTCAATGTCGCTGTTCAGCACGTGGCCTTCCCGCCGATCGAGGGAGACGATGCCCTCTACTACAGCATAGCTACCGGCCAGGGCCCGGTGCGCACTGGCCAGGCTGACGTCGTTGATGATCCCGCTCAGCAGCAGGCGAAGGGGCTCGCTGGCATTGGTGATGGCCACCACGGCGTCCACACCGCCCTCCTGGTGCTCCGGCTGGATGATCCGTCCCTGCGGATCCAGAAAGGGCCGACCGGTCACTCGGGTCAACTGCTCTATGGCCTGCCGTACAGCAACGGCCACATCGTTCCACGGCGGGACTGTGGTAGTGGGTGCTTCGCCTCGGGCGACAAGACGATACTCGCCTTCTACCCGGTCGATCAAGAGCGCGCGGCTCGTTGTGCTACCACACTCGATGGCCAGGATCGATTCGATGGCAAACTCTTCGATCATTGGCTAACCCCCGACCAACCTGCGTATGCTGTCCAACACGAACTCGATCCGTCCCGTCAACAGCGACAAACGGGATAAAAAGGTCACGGCCAGGATGGCGCCAAAGGCGATCAAGATGAACCAGCGCCCCAGCCCTCCCCAGGAGCGAACGATCCGCTGGCGCAGACCGGCCAGGCGACCTTCCTCTCCACGGTTAAAATAAAAGTGGAGCAGAGCGCCTGTCGTGCCGACCAGGACGACAAAGCCGCTGAACAATCCCAGACCTGGCCCATAACGGTCCACATAGCGCGTCAGGTCGGCAGCAGCGTCCACCTGTGGGACCAGGGTGCCCAAGGCCGCCCCGCCGACCGCCAACGCCGCGCCTACCCCCACCAACACGGCCAGGCTCAGGTTGCCCAACCCCGATAGCCTCTTGGACGGTTTGAGTAGCAATAGCAACCCCAGCAGCAGCGAGATCAGCAGGAGGAGGGCCCGATCCCAATTCCCCTCCTCTAAAGCCTGGACCAGGGGGACTTGAAGCCTGGCCACCAGGACGCTATGAAAGGCCACTACGACGCCATAGCCCACAGCCACGCCGACGAAAAGGTGTTCTGCCAGGCGGTAGAGCACATTGTCACCCAGCAGGTAGCTGAAGACAAAAAGGGTCAGGATCAGAGCGACGGCCGTGCCGATCGTATCAAGCAGACTTGTGTCCATCAGCGGTTCCTCCCGCCCCCGCGCTGCAACAGATAGGCCACATTGCCGATCAAGATCACCAGGACAAACAGCAGGTGCCCCCCTAGCTGGGCATCCAAGCGGGCGGCAGTGGTGCCTGTCAGCCCCGCGCCGCCGCTGCTCAGGGCTTCGTAGGCGACCGCGTCTGGCACCCCCGCCACCAGCCCAACCAACTGCCGGCGTTCGGTCTGGTAGTAAGCCCGGGCAAACGGCTCGATCACAGCACTCGTACCGGCTGCCAGCGGAACGTTATAGGGGGTGCCGATCTGTTCGATCCACCACCGCAGGCTATCCTGACCGGCCGCCAGTTCCAGGATCAGGTCCAGGTCCTGCACCGTTGTCACCTGATTCATCACTTCCAGGTCGGCCAACGCTGTGCCGTGAAAATCGCGGGGCAGGGCCGTTCCCAACGACTCGCCCAGGAGCCGAACCGCCGCCACCTGACCGGGCAAATAGCCCAGGTTGGCGTAGAGCCGCCCATAGCCATCTCGGTATGCCGGACGAGAGGCTGCCTGCTCACCGAGCAAGCTTTCAGCAGTGCCGGCGCCGGCGGGGAACAGGCTGACGGCCACGATCCGCACCTGTCTATCCATCAGATGCCCAACCAGGGCTTTGGCCACGACATCCATCTCACCGCTGGTCGTCGGATCGTAATCAAAGGCCACCAGTACCCGGTCCCCACTTTTCAGCGCGGCAACCTGATTGTACAGATCGTTCACCGCCCCAGGCGGCTCAATGGTCCGCGTCAGCCAGGGCCGGCCCAACAACAGCGGCACAGTGACAACGGCGATCAAGGCGATAAAGATGATCCAACGGGGCAGCCGGGCCAGCATCCCGGCCCTGGGTTGGGGCACGGGCTTGGGGGCTACAGCCGGTGGCCGGGCCACGATCTCGGCAAACAGGCGGGCCTGCGGTGTTTCGACGATCGGAGCCACTTCTCCACCGGCACTTGCTGCCCGGGGCTGGGCAATGATCATCTCCACCGGCAGGATTCCCTGAATGCCGGCCAGCAGACCGGTCTCTTCTACAACGGCTTCCTCTACCGGTGCCGGGCCTTCGGCCTCTTCTTTCCTCAGCTCTCGCGGCTTGAGGGCCAATAGCCAGTCAGGGATCTCTGCCCGTTCCAGGGTTTCCCCCTCTGCCAGCTCTGCCCCCGCTTCCTTCGATGGCACCAGCCAATCTGGGAGTTCTCCCTCTGCCCACGCTGCCCCCTCTTCGATCTCGGGTGCTTTTGCAGAAGGTTTGGGCGACAGCTCGGCCAGCCAATCCGGGAAAGCTGAGGGTTTGGTTATCTCAACCGAAAAAGCAAGCCCTTCTTCCGTCGTCTGCACCTCGGCCAGCCAGTCGGGAACCTCTTCCTCCTCCGGTTCGGGGGCGGGCGGCGTCGGCCTGACCTCGGCGGGCGGGGCCTGGGGGCGCAGTTGGGCCAGCCAGTCGGGGACCTCCTCCTCCGGTTCGGGAGCGGGCGGCGTCGGCCTGACCTCGGCGGGCGGGACCTGGGGGCGCAGTTGGGCCAGCCAGTCGGGAACCTCCTCCTCCGGTTCGGGGGCCTCCTCCTCAGCGGCTACAGGCTGAGAGTCTCTGGCCAAAGGTTCCTCAGGCAGCGAGTCGCGCAGATCGCGCAGCCAGTCGGGAATCTCTGCCGGCTCCGACATGGCCGCCTTACCGGCTTCTTCGGTAGACAGCGAGGCTTCCAATTCTCGCAGCCAGGCGGGGACACCTTCTTCCTCTGCCGGAGCAGCCGGGCGAGGTTCCTTTTCTTCAGCGCCGGCCGCAGCCGGTTTCACCGGCAGGGAAAGCCCCTTGATCGGCGGGGGAGCTTCTGCACTTGGCGCGGGCGGCAACGACACAATCCGCTGGCCACACACGCTGCAAAAGGCGTTCTGTACGGGGTTCCACGTCTCACACTTGGGACACTTGATCCGGGTCTGGGAGCTGAACCTTTCCCCGCACTCGTTGCAAAACCTGCTCCCATCTCGGTTTGCGGTCCCACACACTGGGCAGTAGATCATCTCAGCCTCACTCCCATTCAAGGCGGCTGCGCTATGGCTAGTCGCTGTAGGGGCGCTCGGCACCCAAAACCAGCCGGATGCTGGTCAGCAGGGTTCCCAGCGCCACCCCTAGCAGGATTCCCCGCACTCCGGCCATCGCCGGCACATCCAGGATCCACTCCCGGATGGTCGGCAAAACGGGCACCAACCCCACCGTTACCTGCCCGGCCAGCACCAGCAGGGCTACAATCAACATCACTGCCGACTCGCCGTTGTGAGCCCGCAACAGGCGATAGGCAGCCGTCACGACGAAAAAGACGAGTAGCGCCGACAGGGAGGCCTGGATGGGGACCTGGACATTCTGAAAGATCCACTGGACGATGGGTTGCGATGGTCCCGATGGCTTGTCGGGAATAGGTGGCAGGCCGATGACCAGGACGACGAGCATGGCACCGAGGAGCACAAAGCTGTAAAGGCTTCCCGGCTGACGGTCGCGGATCTTGCGGGCATGGACGCGTAGCACATTGAACAAGCCAAGAAAGAGGGCAAAAGCGGCAATGATAACCGCAGTGTCAATAAAGTAGGTGCCGATAGCATCCAGCAGCGGATTGGTCAAAAACACCGCCGTCAGGACAAACAGGGCTGTAGCGATAGCGATTGCAGCCGGTAAAGTCCGTCTTAGAACAGTCATGGGCGGCTCCTTGCATCTAGAACAGGATCTTGAAAACGGCGACGATCAGAATGGCGGCGATGACGATCCACCGCACCCAATCCTCGGCCAGGAGGCTGCCGATCTGGATCGGCAGGGCCCGGGTATAGGCACCGCCGGCAAACATCTCTTCGCCGATCAAGCTCTTGTCGGCCGAGGCGTAGACCAGGGGCAGCGTGCGTGGATCGGCAGCGCCCACCACCTGGTTCACTCCACGACGAGCTCCGGTTTCACCCATCAACAGGTATTCGTCGCCAAACGATCCGACCATAATGTTGGCCGTCAGCGGCTGCCGCTCCAGCAGGCCTGCCACCCCGGCTGCATAGGCGAGAGGATCGGGGGCGATGAAGCGGACCTGCGTGGGGTCGTAGCCATCGGGGTTGCCGTGGCGGATATAGGCCCGGCGCACGATATCTTGGGCAAGGGGCAACACCGTAGCATCGGCCACGGTGACGATCAGAGGGGTATCGCAAGCGGCGGCCTCATTGGCCAGTTGGCTTAGCAAGGTCAGCCCGGCCCAGGTCTCAGCCGTAGCAGCACCGCCCACACCCGCCACCCCCACCGAGACGTGGAGCGGCTGGCCGGTCTCTGCTGAACGCCCCACCAGGCCGGGAAGTTCCTCCAGGCCAGGGATGGGGCGTAATGTGCCCCCCTTGCCGGCCCTGACGCGGGAACTGAGAAAAAACAGAATGGGCAAAAGCAGAAGCAGCAGGACCAACCCGATTTCGTTCATCCCTTCCTCCCTTTGCGTCGGTTGCCACAGGGCGGTTTCTCCTGCTCGAGACGGGCCACCAGGCGATCGACGTTCCTTCTATCGGCCAGCAGATCCGCATAGTCGGCGAAATGCAGCTCGGTAGACAGCGGTTCCAGCAGCGGCTGGCAGAGAAGCAAACCCTGACCGACGATGAAACTGAGCGGCCTGACCATTTCGAGAAGCGCAACGGCAGGTCCGGCCAGTCGCCAGCGGCCGATCTGTTGGGCCAGGCGGTCAATCAATTGCTCGTCCTGTTCTTGCCTCAATCCTGCCATAGCGCGTTTTATTATACCACATTCTGCGCCAGTTTCCTAACCCGGACCGGCCAAACTATACTTGACGCAGCCTGGCTTGCCTTTTTCCTGTTGACGGAAGACAAGTTGCGACCGCACCCGGTATAGCCTTCCTGGACTCTCTTGTTCCATGTGCAACGATTTCCTCGGTCAGGCTCTGGCGAATCCACTGGCACTAGCTGTTGACGTAAGGCAAATCACAGTATACCACGCTTTGCTATGCTGAGCAAGTTGCGCTGCGCACCGCAACAAGGGGACCTGGGCTGAGGATCAGAACTGCCGCCCATCGGATTAGACAAATCACGACAAATGGGGTATTATAGGTAGCGACTTGTAGGTCCTTTTGCAACAGACCAGCCGGAGAGAAAAAGATGGATCAAACCAAAGAATTATTGAAGGAAATCACCGAAGCCAGCGGTGTTCCGGGGTATGAGGCCGAAGTGCGAGCGGTTATGCGCCGTTACCTGGAAGAGGTTGCCGTTATTGAGCAGGACAAGTTGGGAAGCCTGATCGGCCGCCACACCGGCAGCAGTGAGCGTCCGCGGGTGATGCTGGCCGGCCACCTGGACGAAATTGGATTCATGGTCAAGCTGATTACCAAGGAGGGGTTTATCAAGTTCGTGCCGTTGGGTGGCTGGTGGGATCAGGTGCTGCTTGGCCACCGGGTGATAGTCAAGGGCGCCAAGGGGGATGTGATCGGCGTATTGGGGGCCAAGCCACCCCACCTGCTCACCGACGAGGAACGGAAAAAGGTTGTCGAAAAGACCGATATGTACATTGACATCGGCGCCCGGTCTGAAGAAGAGGCGCGCGAGATGGGGGTGCGGCCCGGCGACCCGATCATCCCGGTTAGCAACTTTGTGACGATGGCCAACCCCCGCTTTTATCTGTCCAAGGCGTTCGACAACCGGGTGGGTTGCGCCCTGGCCGTGCAGGTGGTGCGCCAACTGGCCGAGGAGGGGCATCCCAACACGGTGTATGCCGTGGGCACGGTGCAGGAAGAGGTCGGCCTGCGGGGGGCCAAAACCTCGGCGTTCGCCATCAACCCCGACGTGGCCATCATCCTGGAGGTGGACATTGCCGGCGATGTGCCGGGTATCAAGCCGGAAGAATCGGCGGTCAAGATGGGGGGAGGGCCGACCTTGCTGGTCTATGACGCCCGCATGATCCCCAACCTCAAGCTGCGCGATCTGGTGATCGCCACTGCCGAGGAGCTGAACATTCCGCTGCAATTTTCGGCCATGACCGGCGGAGCTACCGACGGGGGCATGATCCACCTGCATAACGAGGGGGTGCCCACCGTTGTCATCGGCATCCCCACCCGCCACATTCACAGCCACAACGCCATTCTATGCCGCGACGACTATGATTGGGCGTTCAGGCTGGTGTTGGCAGTGGTGAGAAAACTCGATACTCAGACGGTGGCCGGGCTGACGTCCTGAGCCATCGGCAAAAGCCTGATATTCTGCTGCCTTGCAGCAGTACACTCCGGCCTGATAGGGTTCGGCCAGCAGGGGCCAAACCCTGTCAGGCCGGGGTCGTTCAGAAGAACCTTTCGCGGCGAGGTCGGCGGCGCAGATGCCAGACCAGGGTTGTGGCGACGATCAGGGCCCCCGCCCCCAGGCCGGCAACGGGTAAGGTCGGGAAGGCAGGGGCCTCGCCGGCGCTGACCTCGAAGGCATCCACGTTTCCCCGCGCCGGCTGGCCGTCGGCTACTGTCAGGCGCAGAACGTGTTGGCTCATCGTTAGCCCGCTGGCGATGGGCAGCCGGGCGTGCCATATACTCAACGGGGCATGGAGGTCGAGATAGGAGTGGCCCTGGTTATCGGTAGGCAACCCGGCGACATTGCGGCCATCCACCGTCACCAGCAATCGCCCTTCTTGAGGGCCACGGCGGGCGATCAGGTCCACCGATCGCCCATAGAAGGTAAAGGTCAGGCTGGTGCCGGGTTCATCGCTTTCGATCAGCCCCTTGCCGCTGGCCTCGGTGGCAATGACCCCGTGCCAGCCGGCCTGGGCGAAAATGGCCGGGTTGGTTTCTTCAAAGTGCCCCGGCGGCGCGACGAATAGTGCCGCCGTTGCATCCTGGACGGCGTCGTACACCCGCCGTGGGGTAAAGTCCACATCTACCATGCGGAAATAGTAGGCTGCATCGTCGGGGGCGTACTGCTGGCCTGTCTGGCGGAAGTACCAGATGTTGAACACCCCCGCCCACGGCCACTCCTGGCGAGCCAGTTCGATGCCGCGGAGGGTGTATTCTGCCTGTTTCTCCTCGCTCACCCGCTTCCAGATGAGGGCCTCCTGGCTGAAATAGTCGGGGGCCGCGTTCCAGCCATATTCGTTGAACCACACCGCCTTGTCGGCGTCCCCATACTTTTCCATGATGGCCCGCTGTAGCTCCACGCGCCGAAAGTTCAGCACATCGGGGCTGGGGGGGTCCTCTGGCGGCAGATCAAAGCCGAAGGCGTTGGCCGAAAGAATGTCGAAATAGTCGCCGGCTCCGGCCTGGTACATCGCCTCCAGAAACTCCAGATCAGGCATGGAGCGCCATTTGCCCGGTTCGGGGTGGGGTTCGCCCAGGGTGATGGCCAGCGGCGCAGACAAGACATAGACGTTTGGGTCGGCTTCTTTGGCCCGCCGGTAGGCAATTTGCAGCATCCGGGTATAGGCCACCGGGTCCACCGCCTGCTCACCCCATTCGGGATAGATGTTGGGCTCGTTCCAAATCTGGATATACTGTACCCGACCCCGGAAGTGGTCCACAAAGGCATAGATGAAATCACCAAAATCCTCGAAATCGGTCGGGGGGGTCTCTGGGCGGGTATCGGGCAGGCGTGCCCAGGCTGGGGCGCGGTCCAGGCGGACGATCACTTGCAGGCCATGCTCGCGGCACAGGTCCACGATCTGGTCGAACTTGGCCCAACTGCTCCCGCCGGTGACCGGGTCAATGAACTCGCCTTTGCGGTGGGGCTCGATCTCGGCCCAGGCAAACTGGAGCTTGGCCCAACCCAGCCCGGCCTGCTGGGCCATGACGACCGTCCGCTCCCTCTTCCACGGCTCGACCTCGCGGGCCAGAAAAAAGTTGGCGCCGTAGGGATTGACATCGGTGTTGGGGATCGCCCGGGCCGGCACCCACCCCTTTTCGGGGGTATGGGCCGCCAGAGCATAGCGGATCAGGACAAAGCCCAACAGGCCAAGCAATAGGACCAGCAGTATGGTCAAAACAATAGTTCGAGAATGCACCGTCAATCCCCTACCTTGGACAAACTGAAACCACCAAGTCATCAGATGCTTTGTGCCCTGGTGCCTTGGTGGTTAGAGATTTCATTAGTCAGGTCCTCTACGGCGTCGTTGCCTCGACGGGCAAGTTGGCCTGTTGCCAGGCCGCAAACCCGCCCAATAATGCCCCGACCTGGGTAAATCCTTCGTCCATCAGTTTTTGTGCCACACGGGCACTCTGATTTTCCTGGCCTCAAGTGCAGTACAGGATCAGCTCCTTGTCGCGGGGCAGCTCTTGCAGGCGGGCCTCTATCTCCTCTTCTGGAAAAGAGAGGGCCCCAGCCGCGTGCTGGCTGTCGTAGGCCTGTTTGCTGCGCACATCAATCAGCACCGCCTGGCCCGCGTCTACCCTTTCCTTTGCCGTTTGCGGTGAGATGCGCGGCACGTTGGGAAAGGGAGGTTGCCTGGTCGGCTGGGGCTGGACGGTGGTCACCGGCACCGAAATGTTGGGCCCGCCGGCTATTGGGGGCCGGTTCTCGATGGAGAGGATGACCCCCACGACAATGGCGAGAACCGCCAGCCCGGCGACGATGGGGATGATCAACGCTGCGCGGTCAGCCTGCCGTGGCTGCCGTTTTCCAGGAGCATGGCGTCGGGTGGATCGCTTTTTTATGCCCATGAACTTGCCTTTCCAGATTGCATGGCCGCCATTATACCTCAAAAGGGGCAGGGAACGCAAAGCAACCCCGCCCCTATTGCCATAAACACCAGGTGCCAGGCACCCTGCGAGTGCCCGGCACCTGAGCAGTAAGGAGCCGTGATGGTTACAGCAAAAAGTCCCGCAACTTGCGGCTGCGGCTGGGATGGCGCAGCCGGCCCAGCGCCTGGGCCTCGATCTGGCGGATCCGCTCGCGAGTAACCCCGAACTTTTTGCCTACCTCTTCCAGGGTATAGCTGTAGCCGTCCACCAGGCCGAACCGCAGCTGCAAAATCCGCACCTCGCGGGGAGTGAGCGAGGCAAAAATATTGTCAATCTGCTCTCGCAGCAGTTGTTGTGATGCCTGGTCGGTGGGTGAGGGGGCATCGCTATCTTCGATAAAGTCCCCCAAAAAGCTGTCATCTTCCTCCCCCACCGGCATCTCCAGGGAAAGGGGCCGCTGCGAGACCTTGATGATGCGCTCCACCTTCTTGGGGCCGACCCCCAGCTCTTCGGCGATCTCTTCGACGGTCGGATCGCGGCCCAACTCTTGCACCAACTGGCGAGAGACGCGCGCCAGGCGGTTGATCTGTTCGTACATGTGCACCGGGACGCGGATCGTGCGTCCCTGGTCGGCAATGGCCCGGGTCACGGCCTGGCGGATCCACCAGGTTGCGTAGGTAGAAAACTTGTATCCCCGGCGGTAGTCGAACTTTTTGACGGCGCGGATCAGGCCGATGTTCCCTTCCTGGATAAGGTCCAGGAAGGGAACACCGCGCCCCACATACTTTTTGGCCACGCTGACCACCAGGCGCGAGTTGGCTTTGATGAGATGCTCCTGGGCTGCCTTGCCGTCCTGAACAAGTCGGCGAAGGTGTTCAAGCTCCTCGGGGCTCAACTTGCCGTCCTTGCTGATGCGACGCCGGGCGTTGCGTCCGGCCTCCATACGTTTGGCCAGCTCTACCTCTTGCTCCGCCGTCAGCAAGGGGATGCGCCCGATCTCTTTGAGATACAGGCTGATCGAATCATCCACGTCAATGGCCGACAGGTCCAGGTCCTCCTCAAAGCTTTCGAAGGGGATCGCCTTTTCTTTGGCCTTTTCTTTGCTAACAGGCTCTTCTACCTCGCCGTCACCGATCTCGATCCCTTGTTCCATAAGGGCGGCCAAGGCGTCCTCCAGTTGTTCGATATTCAGTTCGGCTTCAGGAATTGCCTGCATTACGTCGTCGTACGTGATATAGCCCTGGCTGCGGCCAAGGCTCAGCAGTTGTTCGATAGCAGACAACTCCTCTGACGTCTGCCCCTCGGGCATGTCGGGATTGTCAGATGTAATATCAAGCTCCCTTGTTTCCATTTCCTCTTCTGTCATCCTGAGCACGTCCTCTCATTCGACTCAAAGATGATAAAAATGCTTTCGGTGCGGTCTGACGACACGCGGTGCGCTCTCACGCCGTTGTCCGGCAGGTTATGGTCATTGTACGCCTGACCCCCAGGCCCGGTCAGTAAGTTGCATCACACCCCCGCCCGGGTCCAGGTGGGCGATGCGGCGGGCCACGGCCAATCCCTTGTCCTGTCCAATTGCTCGCAATCAGGCTCATGTCCTCATCGTCGCACCTGGAATTTCCTCGCATACAGCCGGGGAACATTGGCGACTGTTCTATTATACCACGAAAATGGAAAAAGTGTACCCCCCAATTTGGCCAAATTTGAAATTTTTTTGTAACTGCCCACCTATAGCGACCGAGGTCGCGCCTCAAGGGCCGTTGGCCGGGCGCCCTCCTACGAGGACGCCCCAACCGACCACGCAGGGGATCGGCCGGCGCGGTAAGGATACCCCTCGCAGGTATCCAAATACCCTCTCAGGTGCGGTTTTTAACCGCCCGGCTGAGCAGTCACATTTTTGGGGGATATGGAGTAGCTGAAGATGAGAGCCCCGTTTCAAGTCCTGGTCATTCCGTTCCGGCGCACCCCCGGCGGCACCCAATTCGCCGTGCTGCGGCGGAGCGACACCGGCTGGTGGCAGTTTGTGTCCGGCGGCGGAGAGGACCAGGAAACCCCAGCACAATTAAAAACCCGCCTGCTTTTCACCGCCAAGGCGCAGAGGGCGCAGAGAATGGCCGTTACGACCTGAAACCCTCTGCGCCCTCGGCGTCTCTGTGGTTAACCCCCGGTGCTTTTGGGGAGCTTTGGAGCGCTCCTCCCTCCCCTTGCCGCCCTTTACCCTTCTACTTGAGCAACGGCATCGGCCGGAGAGATCCCACCATATATGACGCTCATGATGCCAGGCAGGTACTTGTCCATCATCAGGACGTTGGTATAGACCATCGTCCTGATCATCTGCGACGCCAACTGGCCCCCTTCGATGTCAATGCTGGTCTTGTAACGCACCTCTCCGTCGGAAAAGTCCATTTCAAAGTTGCCCAGGATCAGGCCATAGTTCGCCCGCGTCAGGTATTCGGCAACGGCCTGCCTCTTGTCAGGCGGCACTTTGGATTCCATGACCGAGTAGAAAATAAACCGCTGTCTGTCATCCTGCGCCTGGGCATAACACATCCAACTGCCATTTTGGCCTGCGAACCCCATTTGGAGAATGGGCCTCCCCTCAATCTGGCGGAATTTCCAGTCATCTTCTCGGAAGAACTGGAGCACTGTGTCGAAAACGCCACGGCTGCTTCCTAAAATTGGTACCATTGTTTTTTTTCCTTTCTTTTTCAATAGTTTGGGGCTTGTCTCAAACGCCCAGGCGGGTGCGGGTCAAGTCCCATAAAAAACAACAAACGATCGGTGCGCTAAACAGTATAACACCGATCCCCTTCTCGGTCAAGTCGCCGAGAAACCCTTACCCTCTCGTAGACTTGGTGGTTCGAGCAGAAATGGCAAATAATCGCAACAGTTTGCCGGTCTGCGGAGGATAGGCTGAATGGATCGCCGTTGCAGGGGCGGCATAGCTTCTGCCGCCCTGTTTGCCCTCATCGCAGGCACAGGGCCATATAGCCCACAACACTCTCCACAAGCTGGTCCAGCGGCAGCCGTTCCTGTGTGGTGTGGACCACGGTGTCATCCCCCGGCCCAAAACCGATGACCGTGGCTCCGGCTGCAGCAAAGTGCCCGCCGTCGGTGGCAAAGCGCCAGATGCCCACCTCCACCTCGCGGCCGAGCGCCGCCGTCAGCGCCGCCTGGGCTTCGACCAGCCAGGGATCGTCCGCCGGGGTGGTGAATGAGGGAAAGAGATCGGGGTAGGCCAGCGAAAAGCCGGTGTAGCTGGTCAGCTCCTTGGTGGCGACCTCGATCCGCCCCTGGCAGCCGGGCTCCAGGCTGCGGGCCAGCAACGCCTCCAGGCCGGCCATGATCTCGGCAGGGCGTTCGCCGGGGATATTGCGCCAATCCAACACCAGGTGCAGCGCCGAGGGGGTGACATTGGCGCTCACCGGTTCGCTGCTGATGCGCGTCGGCGCAACCGTCGAGGGGCCATAGGTGGGATCGGCGGCCAGGGACAGCGCACGCAGTCCCTCCAGGAAGCGGGCCAGCGAGAAGTGAGGGTTGACCCCCAGGGCCGGCATCGAGGCGTGGACCGGGCGTCCCTCCAGGTGGACCGTCAGCTCTACCCGGCCGCGGTGCCCCCGGCGGAGGCTATTGCCGCTCGCCTCGCCGATGACGACTCGCGCCACCGGCAGCGTCCGCGCCAGATGCCGCGCGCCCAAGCCCCCCACCTCCTCCTGGACCACACCGCTGACATACAGATCACCCGGCAGGGGCACCCCTAGCCTCTTGACCAGCCCGCCGGCGTAGACCATTGCCGCCAGCGCGCCCTTCATATCGGCTGCCCCCCGCCCCCACAGAGCGCCATCGCCAAGCTCGCCGCCAAAGGGGGGATGGGGCCAGCCGGCCGGATCACCGGCATCCACGTGGTCCATGTGGCCGTTGAGCATCAGCGCCGGGCCATCGCCCCCGGCCACATAGCCGATGACATTACCTGCCTCGTCGGTCCATACCCTGTCGTAGCCCAGGTGGGCCATTTCGATCTGCACCAGAGCCGCCACCTCTCCTTCCTGGCCCGGCAGGCTGGGCGTCTGGACCAGCTTTTGCGCAAAGGCGATCAGGTTCTCACAGTATGCCTGTACCAGACCAACTTGATGATTCATGAGGTATCCTCCAAATCACCCGGCCTTTCTCTCCGCGTCTCGATTGTAACACACCCCAATGTCTCAGTCAAACTGCGTGGTCGGAGTTCAGAGCGCGAGGGCCGTTGGTCGGGCGTCCTCCTACGGGGACGCCCCAACCGACCACGCAGGGGGTCGGCCGGCGCGGTAAGGATGCCCCTCGCGAGTATCCAAATACCCTTTCAGGTGCGGTTTTAGGGATGGTTCATAATAGGTTGACACTTTTCGTCAGCGGCTGCTCCGATGTCAGGATTGGCCGCCTCAAAAATACCTGCCAGGGGCGGCTTT
>FWPV01001737.1_pt1 | contig 57964 bp, 44 predicted proteins | sample 2228371 | NCBI WGS metagenome assembly FWPV01 (sample SAMEA103939776, study PRJEB20133) | metagenome
CGGGAAGGGGCGCGCCGTGACAGGACCCTCTATCCCGCAGCTGAAAATCTTCCCCGTTTTGACTTGCTTTTCCCGCCTGTGATATAAGATTCTAACCTTAATTTGAGTCAAAGGATTGAGCCATGCACCTGACCACCCTTGACTGGATTATTGTCATAGTTTCCATCAGCATCTGCTTTCTGCCGCCATTAATCCTGAGCCGACGGGCCGGCAAGAACACAGCCGAATTTTTTACCTCGGGCCGGGCCGCACCCTGGTGGCTGATCGGCATTTCCATGGTGGCTACCACCTTCAGCACCGACACTCCCAACCTGGTGACCAACATCGTCCGGAATAACGGCGTGGCCGGAAACTGGGCCTGGTGGGCCTTCCTCCTGACCGGAATGATGACCGTTTTTTTCTATGCCCGTCTCTGGCGACGGTCCCGGGTTTTGACCGACCTGGAATTCTACGAACTGCGGTATTCGGGCAAACCGGCTTCCTTTGTCCGCGGATTCCGGGCCATATATCTCGGGCTTTTCTTTAATTGCGTGATTATGGCTTCGGTCAACCTGGCCGCGGCCAAGATTGCCAATGTCATTCTGGGCTGGCCCATGGCCAGAACCCTCATCATCTGCAGTATCATCAACGTCACTTTTGCCGCCCTGGCCGGTTTATGGGGCGTCCTGGTGGTTGACCTGATTCAATTCGGCATTGCCATGACCGGAGCCTTCTCGGCGGCTATTTTCGCCCTCAAGCAGCCTGAAATCGGCGGCCTGTCCGGGTTGTTCTCCAAACTTGATGCCCGAACTCTGGGCCTGCTGCCCGATTTCGGCAACTGGACCGTCGCTCTGTCCATATTCATAATCCCGGTGGCGGTTCAATGGTGGTCAGTCTGGTATCCGGGTGCCGAACCCGGAGGCGGCAGTTATATTGCCCAGAGAATGCTGGCGGCCAGGAGCGAAAAGGATGCCCTGTCCGGCACCCTGTTTTTTAATTTTGCTCACTATGCTCTCAGACCCTGGCCCTGGATTCTGGTGGCTCTGTGCTCTTTCATAATTTATCCTGAACTGTCCGACATCCAGAAAGCCTTTCCGGGAGTGGACCCGAAACTGATCGGCAACGACATGGCCTATCCGGCCATGCTCAGGTTCCTGCCCAGCGGCTTTCTGGGTATCATGGTGGCCGGACTGCTGGCCGCCTATGTTTCCACCCTGGTTACCCACCTTAACTGGGGCAGCTCCTATGTGGTCCACGATTTTTACCGTCGCTTTATCAAACCGGGAGCCACAGAAAAACATTATGTAACGGCCGGAAGAGTGATGACCGCCCTCCTGATGATCCTGGCCAGCCTGCTGACCTTTGTCCTGGAATCGGCCAAGGCCAGCTTTGACCTGATGCTGTCGATCGGCGCCGGGACCGGATTGATTTATCTCCTGCGCTGGTTCTGGTGGCGGATCAACGCCTGGTCGGAGATTGCGGCCATGGCCAGTTCTTTCAGCGTAGCAGTTTTCTTTTTCCTGCGCGGCAAAATGGGACATCCGGTTCCCCAGCATATTTCGCTGCTGGTAACCATAGCCTTCACCACCGTTGTCTGGTTGGTGGTAACCTACCTGACCAAACCGGTCGACCGCGATAAACTCATTTCTTTCTGCCGGCTGGTCAGGCCGGCCGGACGAGGCTGGAATAAAATCAGACAGGAAGCCGGCCTGGAAGGTTCTCCGGACAGCCTGACTCTGTCGTTCGCCGGCTGGGTAGCCGGATGTGTCTTTGTGTATTCTGCCCTTTTCGGAACCGGGGCCTATATTTATGGCCGCTGGCCCCTGGCCGTTTTCTGGACAATACTTTTCGTGGTCAGCGCCTTTTCTTTAATCAAAATAATCGGCCGGATCTGGACCGGAGCCGGACAGGAAATCGCGACCGGAGGCTGAAATGCTGGCGCTGGGTATTGATTCCGGAACTCAGGGAACAAAAGCCCTGGTGGTAAGAGCAGAAACGGGAGAGGTTATCGGCCGGGGTTACGCCCGTCACTTGCAGATAACCGGCTTAAAACCAGGCCACTCCGAGCAGGACCCCGGGGGCTGGGTTCAGGCGATGGAAGAGGCCATTGGCCAGGCTCTTCAATCCGCGGGCGCCAATCCCCGCGATGTAGCCTGCCTGGGCGTTTCCGGCCAGCAACATGGCTTTGTTCCCCTGGACTCCGACTACCGCCCGCTGCGACCGGCCAAACTCTGGAACGACACCTCAACCGTCGAAGAAACAGAAGAAATAGTCCGGGCCCTGGGCGGCCGCAAAGCTTTTATCGACAAGCTGGGAATAAACCTGGCGGTGGGCTATACTGCTTCCAAGATTCTCTGGCTGAAAAAACACGAACCGGAGAATTACCGCCGGTTAAGATTAATTCTCCTGCCGCACAATTATCTTAACCTTTATCTGACGGGAACGGCTCATATGGAATACGGCGACGCCTCGGGCACCGGGCTCATGGACATCAGACAAAGGTGCTGGCAGCCAGAAGTTCTACAGGCCACAGACCCGGAACTGGAAAATAAATTGCCGCCTCTTTCCCACCCGGCAGAACCGGTTGGCTACCTGCGACAGGAAGTGGCCGCCAGGTTCGGCTTCCAGCGGGTCCTGGTGTCGGCCGGCGGCGGCGACAACATGATGGCGGCCATTGGAACCGGCAATGTAATCCCGGGAATCTTCACCGTGAGCCTGGGCACCTCGGGCACGGTTTTTTCATTTTCCGACCGCCCGTTTATCGACCCCGAAGGAGAAATTGCGGCTTTCTGCGACAGCACCGGCGGCTGGCTGCCTCTGCTCTGCACCATGAATGTCACCAACACCACCGAATTGCTGAAAGAACTCTTGCTGATCGATACTACGGAGCTGGAAAGCCTGGCCGACCGGGCCGGGGCCGGAGCTGCCGGGTTGATTTTTCTGCCGTTTGTGGACGGGGAAAGGGTTCCGGTCCTGCCCGAAGCTTCCGGAGTGTTTTTCGGCCTGAACCGACAGAATTTCGACCGCTGTCATCTGACCCGAGCGGTGATGGAAGGGACGGTGCTCAACCTCGGTTACGGATTTTCCCGTATGAAAGCCCTGGGACTCAGGCCCTCGGAAATCAGAGCCACCGGAGGGGGGTCCAGAAGCCGGAGCTGGTTACAGATAGTGGCCGATGTGATGGAAGTTCCGGTGGTAACCCTGAAGGAGCCGGAATCGGCCGCCTACGGAGCGGCCCTGCAGGCCATCTGGTGCTTGAGAAGACAGGAAACTCCCGACCTGAAGATTTCTGAGTTGACCGAAGAACTGGTGAAGAAAGACAGCCCGACCATTTCTCCCGAAGCCGAACATTCAGCCCTGTATCGGCAGCTCCAGGTCAGGTTTAACTCTCTCTGGCAGAGACTGGCATCGGAATTTTCCGAGCAGCGACGGTTGGTCAGAGACAGGTTTTAATGTTTGTGAAGGTCCTTATGCATAATTTTTCGGACCAGGGCGCGTCTTTCATCCTCCGGAAGCAACATCAGCTGTTCTCTAAGGTTATCGTCCGCTTCCTCTTCCAGCATGCGGGCCATGTACTCAATGATGCTCGAAGGAAAAACCAGGTCCCGTTCGTAAAGGCCGTGCTTCTCTCTCAAAATCCGGGCTGATTCCTGGCAACTCCGGGGAAGTTCAGGCAGGCTGTCCAGCAACTTTCTATCCCGGAAGATATTCCCGCTGACATACAATTTTTCAGCCAGCTCGGCCGCTTCTTTTCCCCAGATGCCGGCCGTTTCGGGACTCAGAGCCCAATCGGCAGCCATGGTCAAACCGGCCAGAAATAGATGAATCAGGGCGCTGCCGTCGGCCGTTCTCATCTCCACCGTCTGCCGGCTTCCGGCCGCTTCAAATATTTCCATCTCCCTCGGGTTGACCAGAGCCGACAGGTTGCTGACCCGGGTCCAGCCCAGAGGCACTCTGATCATGGCGCTGCGGTTAAGGTCGCTCCAGCAAACTCTGGTCGGGGCTTCCTGGTTGGGCACCAGGCGGAAGTAGGAGGAGGCGACCGTGTTCCCGAAAGCGGTCAGAGAATCGGCGTAATGGCAGAGGCCGCCGATCAGCAACCGGGCTTCCTGGCTCAGGCTGCCGTCGGAGTTGGTCATTATGTTGCGTCCTTCGCGTTTCAATTCCAGATGGAAATGCAGCCCGTTTCCGGCCACGCCTTCTTCGATCTTGGGAGTGAAGGTGGCCACCATCCCGTGACGGTAAGCTACATTCCTGATAATCCAGCGGGCCAGCACCAGATGTTCGGCGCATTCTTCAACCGGCTCCGGCAGGAATTCAATCTCCATCTGCTCGGCCGATTTTCCGTTAATCTCTTGAAGCTCGCTGTCCACCCGGTCCAGATAGCCGACTTCGCTGTGGGCGTACTTAACCGCGCCCGAAAGCTGGCTGATCAGCCGGACCATCTCGTCCAGGATCTGTCCCGACTTTATGAAGGGCGAAGAAGAATGATAACCTCGCTGCTTCTGCGCCGGGTAAATAGCCGGCTGGTCGCCCAGGAGGAAAAATTCCAGCTCGCCCAGGGCCTGGAGTTCCAGACCGGTGTGCTCCTTGAATACCTGGTGAGCCCGCATCAGAATATTGTCGACGGTAAACCGCACCGGCAGACCCTCGCTGTCGAGGTAACGACAGATGAAATCCAGGCTGCGGTCATCGAAGGGATTCAGAAAGGCGGAGCGGTAAACGGGAACAACATACAGATCGGACAGGCCCATGTCCACCAGCCCTTTGTAAAGGGAAGAGCCGTCAACTCTTTCGCCTTCGGCCAGTATGGTTTCTGTCTGGAGGGGATTGACTACCGGGATCTTAAGCTCTTTGAGCTTGCCGTCCAGGCCGATATAATGAAAGGTAATTTTCTCCAGTTTCCTGTCCTCAATCAGTTTGAGGAAGTCCTGCCTCTTAAAGTCCTTAGGCTCCTTGTCCAGCAAAGCCGCAACGGGATTGAAAAGAGCATAAGATTTTCTTGAGACCATATTAACCTTCCCTACCAGTAATAATAATTTCTGACTCCTCAGCGGAAGAGCCACTATTTTATGTTAAATCAATTTGTTCTGACAAGCGCCCTGCCTCACAAAACTGATCAGCCAGATATTTAGTCGTCCGGGGAGACGAAAATACATCTGTCAATACAGCAAATAAGTCCGGCGCAAATCCTCAAATTCTTTCAGGCCGGTTTCCAGTTCTCTGACTATTTCCTGCGGCGACCGACCCGATTCTATGGACTGACGAACCCAGGAATTGCCCATAATCTTATCGAAATAGTCGGGATGAAAGGCAAATTTATCCGGATACAGGCTCCTGATGGTGGCAATTATCCAGAGAGCTGTCAGAAACGGCCGGTAGGCCAGACGGTCGGTCACATGAAGCTGACAGCCTCCGCACAGTTCGGCCCGGTACTTGGAAAAGCCGGGAGTAAACCAGGCTTCACGGAAAATGACGCCCGGGAGGTTAAGCTTATTCAGCCGTTCGGTCAGGTCATAGCCGTCTATCCAGGGAGCTCCGAACAGCTCAAACGGTCTGGTTGTACCCCTGCCCTCCGAGACGTTTGTCCCTTCCAGATAAACCTGGCCGGGGTAGACCGTAGCTGTTTCCGGAGTCGGCATGTTGGGCGAGGGCATAACCCAGCGCAGGCCGGTTTGGTCAAACCACAATTCCCTCTTCCAGCCTTCCATGGGAACAACCGTCAGCTTGACTTTATTCTTTAAAAAACGATCGTTAAACAATCTGGCCAGCTCCCCGACCGTCATCCCATGACGCTGGGGAATCGGGTAAAGCCCGACAAAAGAGCTGTATTCCGGGTATTTCAGAACGGCTCCTTCCATAACCAGGCCGTTGATGGGATTGGGTCTGTCCAGCACTATGAACTCAATGCCCAGGTCGGCGCAGACCTCCATAGCCTGGGCCATGGTGGCGATATAGGTATAAACCCTGGTGCCCACATCCTGAATGTCAAAAATCATCACCTCAATGTTTTCGACCATAGCCTTTTCCGGGACTTTACCGACAGCAACCGTATCGAAGTTTCTCATATATTCATCTATATTGTTAAGCATTCCCGGGTCAGGCTTGAAGGACTGCCCGTAGAGGCTGAAAACCGGAAGTTGATACTTGCCATCAAAATAGAACGGAACGTACTCCCCGGCCTGAGCGTTTCCCCTGATGCCATGCTCCGGACCATAAAGAGCGACCAGATTGACCTCGGGGTGTTGCTTCAACAAACCGGCCGTGGGGCGGAGGTTTCGGTCGACCCCCGAGGGGTTGGTAATAAGGCCCGCTCTTTTACCCCGGACCAGGTCCAATCTTTTTTCCAATAAAACTTCGACCCCCGGTTTGACGACCGCACTGACAGCACCGACCGGCTTTTCTTTCTTTTCTGGCCCGCACGATACAGCCAGGAAAACCGCCAGTAAAACCGACAGGCCCGGTATCGTTAGCTTTCTCATTTTCCAGCACCAACCAGTCAGCTTCATCTAAACCTCCTCCCGGCTCAAATTTTTTCCGAAATAGATTATATTTAAGCCGGATAAAATAAGAAAGAATAAGTTCGAGCTCGCCCGGCCGTCCGGACCGGGGACGGGTTCTCATGGCGCTTGCTATTCCATCCTCCGGATTATAAAATCGAATCTGACCCAAAGTAAGGTAGGAATTGGCGCCATGAAGAATAAAAATTTAATAATTCCCAGGCTGGTGACCATCACCATGATTCTCGGCAGCTGGTTGCTGTCTTCGGCCTGCAGACCAAAAGAACATTTTCTTCAGGACCCGGCTTACCGTCAGCTGGTTCACAAACAGTTCTTAAAGAGAGCCGAACTGGCCCGGGCACGGCGGCAGGAACTCTTTTCTGTTTTCAGGAGTCTGGGGACAGAAGAAAAAGAAGCCCTGGAGTTTCTTTATGCCTTTATGCCTCTCAGCGACCTGGCCAATCTCGACGGCAATTATTTTCTGGAGCAGGTCAGGACAGCTCTTGAAGCCAGAAAGCACTTCAGCTGGGGGCGCGATATTCCGGAAAGCGTCTTCCGGCACTTCGTCCTTCCCTACCGGGTAAACAACGAAAACCCGGACCGGGCGCGCCAGGTATTCTTTGAAGAATTAAAAGAAAGAATCAAAGGCCTGGATATGTACCGGGCGGCCCTGGAAGTCAATCACTGGTGCCACGAGAAAGTAACCTACCGCCCGACCGATGAGCGAACCTCGGCTCCCCTGGCCACGGTCAGAACCGCTTTCGGCCGGTGCGGCGAAGAATCAACCTTTACCGTTGCCGCCCTGAGGGCGGTCAGCATCCCGGCTCGTCAGGTCTACACCCCGCGCTGGGCCCACACCGACGACAATCATGCCTGGGTCGAAGTCTGGGTTAACGGCCGCTGGTACTACCTGGGAGCCTGCGAACCGGAGCCCGAGCTTAATATGGGCTGGTTCTCGGGCCCGGCTAAGAGAGCCATGATGGTTCACACCACGGTTTTTGGCCAGTACCAGGGACCGGAGGAAATCCTGGCCCGAACCGACCTCTACACCCGGATCAACCAGTTGCCAATGTATGCCCCGACGGCCCGACTGTCGGTGGAAGTGCGGAATAAAGCCGGAGAACCGGTGCCCGCCGCCACCGTGGAGTTCTGCATCTACAATTACGCCGAATTTTATCCGGCCGCAGTTAAATCTACGGATGACAGAGGCCAGGCCTCCATAACAACCGGCCTGGGAGACCTGCTGGTCGTTGCCTACAAAGAAAATCTTACCGCCTGGCAAAAAGTCACGCCCGGAAAAGAGGAAAATTTGATTCTGACCCTGACTGAACCCGACCTGACTGAAAGAGAAGTCGACCTGGACATAATTCCTCCGGTGGCCAGGTCAGCGGAGCCGGGCGACCCGCTCCGGGCCGAAGAGAACAACCGCCGTCTGAGGCTGGAGGACATCATCAGGGCCACCTATGAATCATCTTTCATAAATAAGGACATTGCCGCCATATTTGCCCGGGAAAAGGGCCTGCCGGAAGAACTGACCTGGAAATACCTGGAGGCCAGTCGGGGCAACTGGCCGGAGATACTGGATTACCTGTATGCCCTTAAACCAGAAGAATTCAAGCCGGGGTTGAGCTTGCTGGGCGCGGTGACCGCCAAAGACCTGCGAGATACTCCGGCCGAGATTCTGCTCCACCATCTGCGCGAAGCCCCGCCCCGGAATGACGATATGGATGAAGAAACATACATTAATTACGTTGTCTCTCCTCGTATCGGCCGGGAGTTGTTGACTTCCTGGAGACAAATTCTTCGGCAAAGCCTCAAAGAATCGGAAAAGGCCGACTTCAGAGAAAACCCAGATAAAATTGCCGGCTGGATAAAGGAAAATATCAGGCTGGACGACAGCAATTATTATAACGTGCCGCTATTCCCGCATCGAGCCATGCAGCTCGGCCGGGCCGACGTCTATTCCCTGAAAGTCCTTTTTGTGGCTCTGGCCAGGACGCTGGGAATTCCGGCCCGAATCGACCGGGCAACCGGCCGTCCCTGTTACCTGAAACATGGCCGGTGGCAGGAAGTTTATTTGGGCGACGAAGAACCCCTGCCTCCGGCGGCCGCTAAATCCAGTCTCATTCTGGATTGGGAACCCGCGACCGGACTGTCCAGACCGGCTTATTACTCTCATTTTACCCTGGCCCGATTCAGCCAGGGAAAATACCGGACGCTGGATTATGAAAACGAACCGGCCCTGGATTCATTTCCCTGCCGGCTGGCGGTTGACCCCGGCCACTATCTTCTCATCAGCGGCAATAGGCAGCCAGACGGCTCAGTTCTCTGCCGGCTCAAATTCTTTGAAGTCCCTCCGGATAAGGAAACCATGGTCAGGTTGGCCTTCAGAACCAGGCTGCAGGAGCCCGAAATCCTGGGCCGGATCAAGCCTGAAGCCCGGGTTTATGACCTGAAAAGGCAGACCGGCCTCAACCTGTCGACCCTGACCGCGGGCCGAAATTATATCCTGATGCTGATCGAACCTGACCGGGAGCCGACCAAGCATCTTATGGAAGAGCTCCAGTCGCTGGCTGATCAATTCTCAGCCTGGCCCGGACTTCTGGCGGTGGTGGTGGCCAGGGATACCCTGCCGGCCGGCTTCGACCCGGCCGCTTACCCGGGTCTGCCGGATTCAGCCAGGGTTCTGTATGACCCGGAAGACCAGCTCAAAAAGGCGATCTTTGAAGCCATGGACAGAGAAGCTTCAGGTTTGCCTCTGGTTTTAGCCTGCCGGCCAGACGGCCAGGTTATATTTTATTCCGAAGGTTACCGGATCGGCACCGGAGAGCAACTGGTCAAAACCCTGGGCTGGCTCAGGTAATAAACCGTCGAAATGTTGGCCGACTGATGAATAAACTGCCCCGGCTGGAGATGATGATCGAGTGGCTCCCCCGGCGATTGAGCCGGGACAGGCCCGGTCTGCCGGCCCAGTTGAAACTTAGTCCCTGGCCGCCTCCTTCCACCCTGACTTATCGGGATGTTCTGGAAACCTGTCTTCGAGCAGCAGTTCTGGTTCTGCTCTATCCCCGGGGATCCGAACCACACCTGGTCCTGATCCACCGCACCGGAGCGGGCAATCATCATCAGAACCAGATTTCCTTCCCGGGCGGAAGAATGCAAGCCGGAGAGAGCATCGAGCAGGCTGCCCTGAGAGAAGCCAGAGAAGAGCTGGGCCTGGATCTGGACAGGGCAATTATCGTCGGAGAGCTGACGCCGCTTTATGTTCAGCCCAGCAACTACTGCATCTTCCCGGTGGTAGCCATCAACCGCCAGGAGCCGCAATTTAAACCCTGCCCCGGGGAAGTGGCTGCAGTTATCGAAGTGCCGCTCTCACATCTTCTGGACGAGAACAACCTGAAGAAGGAGCGGTGGTGGCTGCGGGGAAAAGAAACCCTGGTTCCGTTCTATCATTATAAGCAGCACAAGATCTGGGGGGCCACAGCTATGATCTTGAGCGAGTTCCTGGAAATGCTGAAGCCACTAAAAAATTCCGCTCCGTCCAGCGAGGCTTAGCCTCAAGACGGAAGCTCTCTCAAGGCGATTCAGAAAAGGTTTTGCCTTGAGATAATCATAAATCGGGAGGTTAAAATGCCGCTGGTGGAAATACACCTGCTGGAAGGCCGAACCAAGGAACAGAAAAAAGCCCTGCTGGAGGCGGTGACGCGGGCGGTCCAGGAATCAATCCAGGCCCCGCCGGAAACAATCAGGGTCTGGATTCAGGAAATTCCGCCCGATGAATTCATGACTGCCGGAGTGCTGGCCTCAGAAAAATACGGCCGGACGGGAAAATAAAAAAAGGGGCACTTTCGTGCCCCTTTCAGTTTTCGTCGCCGGATTCCGCTGTTTCCGGTCCGCTCTATCTCTAATAATTCACGTAGAAAGTCAGGGCAAAGGTCCTCGGCGGAGCGTAAGAAGTGGGCATCATATAGCTGGGCTGGTCGCCGCGGACATCAATCCTGAGGGCAGTCTGAGCGTTGAAGACGTTCATCATCCTGGCTTCCAGGATAGCCCTGAAACGGGCCAGCGGGATCTCGTAGCTCAGCTGCAGGTCGCAATTGACCCAGGTTTTCAGACGATGGCTGCCGGCCGGTTCCAGATAACGGTAATAGTTGCCGTAGTAATCTCGTCCCCTCATTTCCCAGGGAGCCCCGCTCTGCACCCTCAGATAACCGCCGAAGGTTGTCCTCTTCAGGAATTGCCAGGTGCCGAATAACTTGAAAACATGAGTTCTGTCTGCCGACAGAATGCCCTGGCGGTTGGGGTCGCTGAGGTACAGTCCGGGAGCATCCTCGATGTAGGAGGAAGCGTAAAACAGGGCCGTTCCCGGAGCGTAATCCAGATCCCAGTTGCCGCTCATCCGGCTCAGGGTGTACATGGCCGTCAGGGACCATTTGTCAGAATACTGTTTTTTCAACTCTATGTTGACCGCTTTGTAGGTTCTTTTGGCTCTGGAGGCGAAGAAGGGATTGAAACCGGTCTGGGGTATCCTGGCCTGGATGTCGGGCGGCAGGTAATACCAGGAAATCAGCTGGCCGTCGAGATTATGGTAGATATAGCTGCCGGGAGAAGTTTCCCTGTTCCTGGTTGGGAAATCCTCGATGATATGCCGGACGTAACGGTACTGGCCCCAGACTTCAATGGTCCAGTCCTTGTTCAGAGGACGGCTGTAACCGGCCACCACTTCATCGGTATAGGTCGGCTTCACATCGGGATGGATTATCTTGCCGGTCTCATTGGCCTGAATGACGTCGGCTATTTTTGTGCCGTCCACCCGCGAGAAATAGGTATCGGTCCGGAAAATGCGAACTGGAGCTGCGGCCCTGGCCAGGGAGCGATTGTCCATGTTGTTGTAACGGCCAAAGCTGGCAAATACTTTGTCTCCGGCTTTTGGGTCCAGAACATAGGTGAAGCCGAACCGCGGCTGAATTTCCTTATCAAAATTGAAGGTCAGAAATCTTATTTTTTCATCAGTCTTGACGCTGAATTCATCGCGGTTCAGAAGAAAGCCGAGGATGAGGGTAAATCTTTCACCGATGCTGATGTTATCCTGCAGGAAGATTCCGTAAGTCCGACCGCGCGAATCCTGGGGAGGTTGCTGGGAGTAATAGCGACAACGGAAAACGGGCTGCCCGCTGTAGGTGGTGACGATGATGCTTCCCCAGCCGTTGGCCAGTCTTTCCAGGTACTCGCCGCCGTCGTCGTAGCTGAAGCCCGCCTTGATGACATGAGAATGCCCGGTGAAATCAAGGTACTTGGTAAAAACCAGCTTGAACTCGTCCCGGAAAAAGTTCTGGGTGTTGTACTCGGAAGCGCCGCCGACGTATTGACCCGAAGCCGTGGCCGGCGGAATCACATAGCCGGTGGCGGTTTGAAAATAGCCCATCTTATCAAGGTTGTTAATATCAAAGGGAGGCAGATAACCCAGTTCGTTTATCGGAACGCTCTTGTAGTTTTCATTCACATGGTCGTATTTGACTTCCAGCAGCGTCGACTGAGTTATCGTCCAGACCCAGGAAGCATAGATGATGCGAGACAGACCGTTGCCGTTAACGGCCACGCTGGGAGCGTCATTCACTCCGATCCCGGAATTTTTATTGGTGTAATCATTGTTTCTGAAACTGACCGAGAAGATATGGGCCCTCCAGGGGTTGGCCGTAATCTTGGCAAACAATTCATTGGAAGTGTTCTTGGCATCCGGCACCGGACCCAGGTTGTTGACCCGCCCGGTGGTTCTGGAATAAGGCAGGTTGCCCGAAACGTACCACCAGACCCGATCTTTCAGAATGGGCCCGCCAAGGCCCAGGGAAGGAGCGTAACGATCATATTTGGTTTTGATGTTCGGGTCATGGCTTTCCCAGGTAAACTCTGAAGGCTCAAAAACAAACCTCAAAGAACCGGACAACTGGTTGGAACCGGACTTGGTGATGGCGTTGGTCACCATCCCGGCCGAGCGTCCGAATTCGGCGCTGATGCCTCCCCTCTTGATGTTCACTTCCTGAATATCCATTTCAGAAAAATTGGAGCCCAAGTAGCCAAAGAAGGGATTGGTGATGTTGGAGCCGTCATACAGGTAAACGTTGTCCTGCTTGCCGCCGCCGGCCGCCGGAGCAAAGTCGCGGTTATCGGCCACGCCAGGGGCCAGCTGGAAGAGAGAAGCGTAAGAACGCCCCAGCGGCAATTTCTGAAGGTTGTCGGCCACCCAGTTAGCCGACACTTCCGTCGACTTCAGGTCAACCGCCGGAGTAGCGGCCACGACCGTCACTTCTTCTGCAATCCTGCCCACCGGCTGCATTATGGCATTGACGAAAGTCTGGCGGTCGATGGAGACAGTCACTTCGGCGGTAAAATCTATAAATTCTGGATGGGTTACCACCAGGGTATACTTGCCCGGCGGTAAGGCCTGAAAGATAAAGCCGCCGTCTTTTCCGGTGATGAATTCTCGTCCGAGAGGAAGTGCTTTTCCAGAGATGACGACCGTGGCTCCGTCCAGAATCCGACCATCCGATGTCTTGACCAGACCGCGCACCGAGCCTCTTTCCTGAGCCAAACTCAGGCTGGAGATAAATAAGAAGGCTATAAAGCAAAGAAAAATCAGCTTAAGGCATTTAGGCATTTCGCCCTCCTTTATCGATTTTGCCATTCCCTTTTTTCTCAATTCCTGTTTCAGCTAATATCTATTATTTTTAAGATAAAATGTCAACCTGGAAAGCCTTATCTTCATTTCTTTGATTTCAGTTTTACATCAGGCAGAAGGCAGGAATTGACTATACTAATTCAGCCTTCACTGAAGGAACAATCGTTTTTGGCTCCGGTTAAACGCTCACCTTTTCTTATTTTTTATACCTAAAATGAAGAGCCTCTCCCCTCACGGGAAGAGGCTCCTCTTAAATTACTGCCGGTTTCGACTCAGAAAGAAAATCTGAATCCCAGCCTGGCCGACCAGGTGCCAAATCTGGTTGACCACATGCCGAAGGCCGGATGGGGATTGCCCATGGTGTTTACCCAATCCCGATAGTTATTAGCCAGCGTCAGGTCCAGAATTTCTTCATCATCGGCCCAGATGGAATTCCGGTTCAGGTCGGTGATCTTGCTCTGGATGGTCTTGGTATTGAAAACGTTGTTAACCTGCAGGTTAACGGCCAGGGAATATTTCTGGGCGAACCGATGGACGTATTCCACAAAGATATCGGCCCAGACGGTAAACGGCAGACGACCCAGGTCAGCCCGGTTTTCAGGATAGATATAGCGGTTATTCATGTACAGTCTGGTGGTCAGCGGCAGTCCGCTCCGCCCGTAGGCGGTCACTCCCACTGTTAGCCCAAAAGGAAAGACATAAGAACCGTAGGCTTTTACATAGTGGGTTCGGTCATGGGGCATAGGCCCTTTCAGCACATTTCCGTAGACATCGTAGGCCATGAACCAGTCATCATAGTACAGGGTAACATTGGGCGCGTTACGGCCATCTTCATCGGCGCTGCTGAGGCCGGAATAATTCCCGGTCACCCGGCTCAGGGTGTAATTGATGCCGCCCTGCCAGTTCCGGCTGAATCTCTTTTCCAGCGACACATTGAGCGCATAATAATCTCTCTTGGCTTTGGGAACCGGCCAGTATTCATCGGCAAATTTGCCGCCCTGAGAAACAGGCAGAGAATAACCGTAGCCGGGATTGCAGATGTAAAAAATTTCCTGCAGGGTGTCATCAACCCATTCCAGGGCCCCGACGTCTTCAATTGTTCTGATCAAATGCTTGTTCACCAGGCGGACCGACAGCGACAGGTCTTCCATCAATTTCTTTTCCGCCCCGAATGATATTTCGCTCTGAGCCGCCGGTTTCAGGTTGGGGTCGACGCGGTCAAAGGACGGCGGCAGATAGTCCAGGGTGCCGGCGTAGGTGTTGTTGTATTCCTGACTGCTCCGGTCATCCAGCAGGCCGCTGGAGGCAATCTGGGTCCAGTCCGGGTCCTTCAGGGCATAAAAATCGCGTTTATGTTTCCAGCCGCCGAAGCTCAGAACGGCAATGTAGAGTTTCATCACGTCGTAGTAGATTCCGTAGCTACCGAAGATTTTCAGGCTGGAATCGCCAAAGACATCATAGACCAGACCGATTCTGGGAGCGATTTTGTCGGCAAAGCTGAAGTTGACCGGTTTTTTGATGTCGGCGTAGATCGGGTCGTCGGTAAAAGAAGGAATATATTCTGTTTCTGACCTGATACCAAAATTTACGGTCAGACGGTCCCTGATAGTCCAGGAATCCTGCAGATAGAGAGCCCAGTTGTTGCTCCTGGCATTCCAGACCCCGCCGTAGGGTGAAGTCCAGCCGCTGCGGATGTAATAATAACCGTATTGACCATAATACGGGCTGTCAACCGGAGCCCCGACTCCCACCGGAAATCCAAGGGCATAGGAGGTCCTGTTCCAATACAGATAAATTCTGGGATAAGGCGAGTAATCCAGAACATCTTCGTGCAGCTGGATGAACTGCAGGCCGGCTTTCCAGGCATGTTCACCAGCCAGAGTAAGGTAGTAGGTGAAATCGAGATTGGCGCTTATCTTTTCATACAAGCGCTTCTTGGTTTCGAGATAAATCGAAGAATCAGTCCAGTAGGCATAGTGCAGGAGCTCGGGGTGGGCCTGGAAAAAGGGGTCAGTCTGAAACACATAGTTGGAAGTATAGAAGTAGAAAGTGGAATGCGGCGGCGGCTGGATCTTCTGGTTAGTGGTATTCTGCCGGTGCCAGCCTCCTCTCAAGCTGATAAGAAAATTATTGCTGGTGGAATAATCGGCCATGAATGAGGTGGAATAATCGGGATAATCATAACCTTCCTTAAACCATTCATAGGTTGAGGAAGAAGTGCCTCCGATGCTGGGCACCGCTCCCCGGTATTTGTAAAAATTGTTGACAAAACTGGCCGACAGACGGAGACCCTGAATGGGAGCCGCGGTCAGCTTGAAAGAACCGTTGTAATAATAGTCGGCCGTAGGAAACTGGTAAAAAGGCCCCTGGCGCGAATTAAAGTCTCTCAGGGCAGTCCTCTGAGCATAAATCGGGTTAAATGAACCGAAAAACCATAATTTGTCTTTCAGCACATAACCGCCCAGGTTGAAAGCGCCCTCCAGCCGATAATATCTGTCCCGGTTCTTTCCCCCGTTGAAATAGAGGTCGTCTTCGTTGACGTATTCATAGACGTCAACGTCATAGGGACTCTGCCGCAGATAATCTCTGGCTTTGCCCTGCATGTAAAGCTTGTTGTTCTCATAGAACCCGATGACGTCGGCCCGAAAAGTGTTGCCCCCGGAACGGGTGATGACGTTGACCACGCCGCCCATTGAGCCCCCGAATTCAGCGTTATAACCGGAAGCCACTACCTTAACTTCATCTACCAGTTCCAGAACCACGTTCTGGGCTCTGGTCCCGACATGAATGCTGGTGACATCCGTACCGTCCACATGCCAGACATTCTCGGCGCCAGAAGCTCCGTCCATGGTAAAACCGCCGACCTTGCTTTCATAATGGACACCGGGAACAGTGTTTATCAACGAATCGAAGCTTCGGCCTCTCGGCAGAGTCAAGAAAGTCTCCTTGGTCATCGTCTGCCCCTTGACCGTGCTCTTGACATCGATCAGGGGCGACTGTCCCACGACCGTTACCTCTTCCTCGATGGTGGCCGGCTCCAGGGTTACGTTCAGAACCAGGTTCTGAGATAGAGCCAGATAGACATCTTTTCTGACCAGTTTCTTGAATCCCGGCAGGCTGAAGGTGATTTCGTAAGAACCGGAGGGTAACGCCATCAAGCGATAAACGCCGCTGGCGTCGGTAACAGTGGCAGCCTTTCCCACCAGCCTGGAGCTGGTTGCTTCCACGTTCACTCCCGGCAGCGGACTTCCCTGGTCATCGGTGACCTTTCCGGTAATCATGCCTTCAGGCGTGATCTGGGCCAGGGCCAGCCCGGAAGTCAGAAGGAACATGGACAGAATAGCGGTTAAGAAAGATTTCTTCATCCGCCTCCTCCTTCTCTTTCCTTAATGCCAGTAACCCGGATGAAAATGATTCATCCAACCTATAGCTCTGAAAAAGCCCCCTCGTCTCCAGTCATTCACCCTCCTGGATGGAATGGTAGCGATTACATATTTGAAATATGCCGCTTTCTATATTTATATGCCCGCCGCCAGAACACTGTCAAGAAGATAATTGGATGAAGTTTTCTTTTTTCCGCTCCAGTCTCCCGGGCCGGGCAAGCCCGCCTCCCGCCGCCCTGAACCAAGCCCGGCTGTCCCGGCCTCAATTATTAAATTTCCGCCCGGGGGCCAGAAAAGAAGCCTGGAAACCAGCTGTCTGAGGAATGAAACCGTTGATTTACTTGACATTTAATAGGGAGAAGATATTTAAAAATGCCGGAGGAGGGAGTCGAACCCACACCCGACGTGAATCGGACTGGATTTTGAGTCCAGCGCGTCTGCCTATTCCGCCACTCCGGCAACCATCAGGCTAATAAACTATAGAAAAATCTTTGCCTTTTTTCAAGGCTTGGAATCCTGGAGCAGAAGGACAGACCATTTTTTCTCATCCCGTTTCTTGAAAGCCGCAATATGAAAGACAATACAAGAGCAGACTGTGCCGGCCTGAACTGTCTCCTTCTTTTCTATTTATCTGCGACCGGCTGCCGACAGGAAGCTTTAACTGAAGTTAAAAAATGACCGTCCGGAGATCAATTCCGTCCGTTGCTTACTTCCGGTCTTAATGCTATATATTTGCTATGCCGACGGAAAAAAGACGGGAGCGGATAGAAACGGTATTATCAAAACGCCAGCCCGACCTCAGGGTAGTGCTGGAGGATGTCATAATTGCCCACAACGCCAGCGCCGTCGCCAGAACCTGCGAAGCTACCGGCGCTTTCAATCTCCATATTATAACCCGGCAGCCGGATCAGGTGGTGTTCAACGAAGCCATATCCACCCGGGCTGAAAAATGGCTCAGCCTCCATTTTCATGACACAACCGAAGAATGTTTGGTGAAGCTAAAAGAACAGGGCCACCGCATCGTCGTCACCACCCTCCAGGGCCAGACTATTCCCTATGATCAGGTGGATTACTGTCAGCCGACGGCCATTGTCTTCGGCAACGAATCGGAGGGAGTATCCGGCCAGGCTCTGGAACTGGCCGATGACCGCATTCAGATACCGATGGTCGGGATGGTTCAGAGTCTCAACCTGTCGGTTTCAGTTGGAATCATCCTGTATGAAGCCTTCCGGCAGCGCCAGACCCGCGGCCTTTATTCCAGCTGCCGCCTCTCGGCCGAAGAATACCAACGCTGGTTGAACCACTGGCTTGGCAATCCCAAACCGCGAGCTCCATTCAAGCAGCAAAAATAAAAGGGCGGGAAAAATCCCGCCCCCGGTATGGAGAATGGAGCAGGTCTATTAGATTCTTCTTGAAGATTCCGGATATAAAGAATGCAGCTTCCGCCCCAGCTCCCTGCTTTCCTCGTAAATCTTTCTGGCCTGTTCTTCCAACTGGGGTTTCAGCCTGGCCATCTCTTCCTGAATTTTTTTCAGCTGTTCCTCATGTTCTTTCTGCCAGGCTTCCCGGGCTGTCTTAAACTGTTCCTGATATTGACGGGCCGCTTCCCGCAGGTCATCAGAAAACCGCCCGATATCCGGCCAGTTTCGTCTCTGCTCCTCAGCCACCTCCACCTCAATTTTTATCTTCTTTTTATCCCTCAGAATCTCCAGGGAAATCTTTTCTCCTTTCTTCTTTTTCTGAATCTGGTCGGTCAGGGCCTCCAGCGTTTCCACCCGCCGGCCGTCGGCAGCCACGATCACATCGCCGACTTTGATACCGGCTTTCTCGGCCGGGCTGTCGGGCATCACTTTAGCCACCAGCAAACCGCGGCCTTCTCCGACCCCGAAATATTTGGAGAGTTCCGGGTTAAGCTGTTCCAGAGAAACTCCTATGTAACGGTAATGTTCAAAACCAAACTCAAACTCGAACTTTTCCCCTCCCGGAAAGTCCGGAATCTGGGGCCGCGACGGCAATCCGGGCAACCTCCGGAAAAGGTCCGGGAATCTCAATTCCAGCTCCCGGCGAGCCTCTTCCTCCGGCATGGCTCCCAGCTTAACCTTTATTTCCCGGGTGCGGCCTTCCCTTTCAATGGTCAGGTTTATATCCTGTCCGGGCCGCCTGGTTCGGATTTCTGAGACCAGCTGGTCGGAAGTGCCGATATCTTTACCGTCAATCTTAAGTATCCTGTCGCCTGTCTGCAGTTTGACCAGCTCGGCCGGGCTCTTTTCTTCCACCCTGGTTACCAGCACCCGGCCTTCCCGGTCCTCGGCGATGGATACACCCAGCCAGCCTCTTTCCACCCGACCCTTGGTTTTGATTTCCTGGAAGATATTTTGGACCACCTCGACCGGTATGGCCATGGCCATGCCGGCGGCCGGGGCTTCAGCCTGGCTGTAAACATAGCCGGTTCCAGTGGCCTCCCTGTCTCTGAACCTGAAGACAATCGGACTTTCCTCGGAATAAACACCGCGGAGCAACCCGACCAGTTGTCCCTTTTCGTCCAGAACCGGACCGCCGCTCATGCCCGGCGTCATCCAGAGATTAAGCCGCAGACGGTCCGGAGCCACCGAGCTTACTATACCCTGGGTGACGGTAGTCCCGGAATCGGGAGCGATGCCCAGGGCGCAAACCCATGACCCGGGCACAAGATTCCGGGCCGAACCTGATGTTACAGAACTCAGCTTTTTATCCTTGACCTTAATAAAGGCAATCCTGGTTTCAGGGTCAAAGCCCAGAAAATCGGCTTCATGTCGATTGCCGTTATTATCAATTACCGTCAATTTTTCACCCCGGGGAGAAACCAGGGCGGTGGTGGCTATATAACCATCTTTATCGATGACCACCCCGGTGGCCACCCTTCTCAGCCCGTCTCGCACTTCAACCCTGACCACGGCCGGCGATACCTTTTTAACAATGTCGCTGGCCTCCCGGTCCGGCGTCGGCAGCGGTTCGGAAAAAGCCCGGCCGGGAAAGCCTGCTACCAGCAGCACCAGCCCGGCTGCCATCAACACGGTCAATTTTGGACATCTTCCTCTTCCGGTCATGACAAACCTCCTCAGTAACTGATTTGTTGAACCCAGTTATCGGACACCTGCTCCAGAATGAAGACTGTCTGAGAATCGTCGGACGTCCGGCGCATTTCCCTCCGCAGATTGAGCGGTTCGACCACATGCACCACCCGGCCCGGCTGTTCTTCCTGGCCCAGGCTGGCCATGGATTCGACCGAAGATTTCCTGGCAGAGGGCGAGAATATGATTACCGCGGCCAGAATCAGAGCCGCCGCCCCGGCCAGGCTGAATTCCAGCCGTCGCAGCCTGACCCTGGCTTTCTGGCGTTCTTTAAGCCCGGCCAGGACTGCCTGTTCAAAACCCGGCGGGGCAGAGACCCGCTCCAGCCCCTGAAGATATCTCTCGACGTCCATCTCAGCTCTCCACTTATTTATAATTCCAGACCTTCGTTTTCCGTTTCATTTTCGGTTCCATCTTTTCTGTTTCTTATCTCCCGACCTTCTTCCAGCCATCGTCTCAGGTACTCCCGTCCCCGACTTATCCTGGCCTTGACCGTTCCCAGCGGCAGCTTGAGCAAGCCGGCAATCTCCTCCTGGGAAAAACCTTCCACATCCTTCAGGATAACCGGGACCCGGTAACGGGGGTGAAGCCTGCTCAAGGCCATCCTGACATTCCGCATCAGGCCGGGGTCATTGTGGTCCAGCGAATAACTGCCCGAGGAATAATCATTGCTTATTTCCTCCAGCGGAACCGCCGGATGTCGGCTGATCTTCTTTTTCTCGGTCCGGGCCAGGTTGGCGGCGATGGAATAAATCCAGGCCGAGACCGGGGCAATCGGCCGGTACTTTCTGGCCTTGAAGTAGACCCGCATAAAGGTTTCCTGAGACAGGTCGACCGCCAGCTGGTAATCGCCGGTAACCTGATAGAGAAAATTGACTATCCTGTCCTTGTAGATGGACATGAGCTGGCAGAAGGCAGACTCATCCCCTTCCTTCACTCTTTCCATGAGTGCCTGCTCATCCATCCTGGTATTCATTAACCTTCCCGGCCGGAAAAAGTTGCAACCTCCACCGTCTTCCTTAATAATATAGCCAAGCCTGAGAATGTCAAAGCCCCGAAGGAAACTGCGACGCCCGCTCCGGACTTGAAAAGCGGTCGGGGAACTTTTTCCAGGAAAATTTCGTCTACCGGGATGACGTGCGTGGAAGTGAAAGAAATAGTCAGAAATTGCCTGAAAGGAGAGGCGGAAGCCTGGAAAATGCTGGTTGACCTTTATTCCCGGAAAATCTTCAACCTGGCCTATCAGTTTGCCGGCAGCCCGCAGGAAGCCGAGGACCTGACCCAGGAGATATTCCTGAAGCTCTATAATTCCCTGGGAAAATATGATTTCGAGCGGGATTTCAGCGCCTGGTTTCTGACCCTGGCCAGGAATTTCCTGATCGATGAATTCCGGAGAACCAGGCTGGAAAAATCGCAGCGGGCTGATTTTGAAGAACTTACCACCCCGGCCGCCGAAGCCGACAGCCCGGAAAACAGGCTTATAAGCCGGGAGAAAGCCGAACTGGTCAGGCAAGCGCTGCTCCAACTTTCGCCTGAACTGAGAACTGTATTGATACTGCGGGAAATAGAGGGCTTCAGTTATGAAGAAATCGCTCAGAAAATGAAGCTTCCCCTGGGCACCGTGAAAAGCCGGGTCAACCGGGGTCGGATCCAGATTGCTCAGGTTATTCTGGAAAAAACTGGAGGCCAGCCATGAATTGTCAGAAAGCTCAGTTGCTGTTTTCAGCCTATCTTGAGGGCGAACTACAGCCGGTAACCAGAAAAGAATTTGAAGCCCATCTGGCCCTCTGTCAGGATTGCGCTCGCCTGCTGGAAGCAGCCCGGGGCCTGTCCGCCGAATGGTCAAGGCTGCCCGAAATAGAACCACCGGCTGATTTGATTCAGAAGCTCTATCTTATCCCGGAGCGGATTCCGCCCGTCGGGGAAGCCGGGCCCAAAGAAAAATTCCCTTTCTGGAAATTCTGGCTAAATCCGATTTTCCAGCCGGCTCTGGTCTCCCTGACAGTGATTCTGGTCGTCTTTTCATTCCTGACCTTTACCACTCCCGGAAGGGGCCTGAAGAAATCCGCTGCCCTGGAACTGCGCCGGAGCTATAGCCTGGCCCAGAAAACGCTGGTCAAGGCCGGCCTGCTGACGGATAAACTCCAGGGTTACCGCGAAAATTTCATAGCTTCTCTTGAAGCTAAAAACATTTATAAATCAGAAAAAAATTAGATGGAGGTTTAAGTTGGAAGAAAAAATCAAAATCGAAAGCAAACCAGCCAAGTCGCCGGTTCTGGCCGGCATCTTTTCGGCCATCTTTCCCGGCACCGGAGCCATCTACAACGGAAACTACCTTAAAGGCATCCTGTACATCACTATTTTTGCCGGTCTGGTATCCATCCAGGGCCGCGGAGGGCAGCCGTTTGTGGGACTGATGCTGGCCGGCTTCTACTTTTTCCAGATCATCGATGCGGTCAACGAAGCCAGGAGAATCTGTGCCGCCGCCCGGCCGGAAAGCTCTCCCGGAGCCGGGCTGTCCATCGAAATAGAAGCGGACATTTCACGCCCGTCCGGGTCAATCTCCTGGGGGATAATTCTCATCCTGCTGGGAGGTCTTTTCTTGCTGGCCAATTATGAGGTCATCAGCTACGATGCCCTGATCGACTACTGGCCGCTGGCCCTGATCGGCCTCGGGCTAAAACTTCTGGCCGACTATTTTTACGGGAAAAAATCAACCAGGAAATCGTAAGGAGGAAAACCATGTCAAGACGTCATAGAGAAAACTTAATCTGGGGTTTAATCCTGATCGTAATCGGAGCCCTCTTTCTTATGGAAAACATCGGTTACGACGCCTGGCGGGCGCTGTTCAAACTCTGGCCCTTAATCCTTATCTTATGGGGAGCTTCCAAGCTGTACTACGGAATAAAGGCCCGCAGCCAGGCTTCAGGCTCCCAGGCCGAGACCGTGGAAGCGGAGATCCTGCCCGGGGATAAAAAAGATGAAAGCTAAGGAAGTCCTGCTCCTTATTTTTATCGTGGTCGTCGGGGTCGGTTTACATTACCTGGACGACCTGAAGCTGACCATCGACGACTGGCAGGTGGACTTCCCCTTCCGCGGAGAACCCTTCCTGTTTGAGGAAGTTAAAACCGAGGCTCCGGCCGAGAGTCTGGAAATCATCAACAGCCACGGCAGCCTCTATATCGAAGGAGTTGAAACGCAGACGGTAGAAATAACCTTCGAAAAAAGAGTCTGGAGAAAAACCGAACAGGAAGCCAGGGAGGTCGCGGATCAGATTAAGTTGCTGTCCACCCGGGACGGCCAGAGGCTCCTTCTGACCACCAACCGCGACACTTTCCGAAAAAAGAGATTCACCACCAGTTTCCGGGTCCGGGTCCCGAGCTCGACCAGGGTTGTCGTTCGGAATTCTTACGGCCTCGTTCGGCTGGCCGGAGTCAAAGAGGTAGACCTGGAAAACCGGCATGGCCGGGTGGATATAGTTGAAGTCTCGGGTCCGGTGCGGGTCGAAAATTCTTATGAAAAGGTCTCCATAATGGACGTCGGGGGGGAATGCCGGCTGAAGACCAAACATTCTTCTGCCCTTCTCAGCCGGATTGAAGGTCCGGTCATGGTTGACTGTTCTCATGAAAATCTTGAGCTGTTCGACCTAAAGAGCAGCCTCGACCTCAACTCCCGACACACCAGGATAAAGGCGGTCAGAATAGCCGGGCCGGCCGGCCTTTCCAGTTCTTACGAGCTGATCAGCCTGAGTGAAATCGGCCCGGCCGTCATCAGGGGCCATCATTCCCCGGTGGAGGTCGATACGGCCAGGGGAAAACTGGAGATAGAGACCAGCTACGAAAGAATCAGACTGGCCAATCTCGAGGGCGACCTGACGATCAAAGCCCGGAGTTCGAGAGTCGAAGTGATCGGCGCCAGAGCGACCCGCCTTCAGATTGAAACCTCCTACGAACCGGTCAATCTGGAAGATTTCAGCGGCCGGCTGGAATTGAAGCTTAAACATGCCAGCCTTAGCCTGGCCCCGGCCAACCTGGATAACCCGATAACTGCTTCCACCGAATATGGAAACATCAAGTTTTTCTGGCCGGAAGGCCAGACGGCCAGGCTGGAAGCCACCAGCAAAGGGGGACGCATCTCCTGGCAACTCCCCTTTTCTCCCGATGAGAACACCACCAACGGCCTGACCGTGGTCAGGGCTTTTGGCCGGGCGACCGACCGTCCGGAAATCAAGCTGAATACCAGTTACGGAAATATAGACCTGCTGGCGAAGGATTGATTACCGGGAGCTCAACCGCTCAGGAATGCTTGAACTTGTAGGTTGATATCCGGTAGCCCAGAACTCCGTTGATTTTGATGTTGAGAAAGGAAATCAGGTTGGTCAGGTCTTTCTTGAACTTGGTCACGTAGCGGACAAATTCGGCTTCCTTTTTGAAACGGAGCAGGTTCTCAAACTCATCCACTTCATCCCGCAATTCGACCAGGTAATGAGTTATCGTCCGGTACTGGCTGTTGATGTCGATCAACTCCTTGCCGGAAAGCTTATCCAGGTCCGGGTAGGGCGGCAGGGATTGCAGAATCAGCAGGCTCTCGTTATAGGCTTCGTTGACCGATTCTTTGATTTCCTGAAAGAAGGATCTGTATTCCAGCGGGTTCTTGATTCTGGCTTCGGCTTTATCCAGCAACCGGTCGTACTGCTCTTTGATTGAAATTATGAAATCCTTGACCCCCCAGTATTTCCGCTTGAAATTCAGCAGGTCGATGAAGTCCCGGCCGATGTAAATCTTATCCTTGTAATTGTTCAGAAGTTCCTTGGGCTCATGGGTGTAAAATTTCAGCTCAAATTTCCGGCCGTCTCCGCTCTTCTCCCTGAACCTGGCCAGAACCAGGTAGTTGTTCTGCTCAATAAAATAGCTGCTCATTTCCAGGATAACTGTGTACAGAGCCAGATTCTGTATGATGTATTCCTTCAGGTAATTCAACAGGTTTTCTTTTTTATTGAGGAAATCGACCACCGGCTCAGCGGGCATGGTATTCAGAACCGAATAGGAAGGGGAAATAAGATACAGAACCGGCCCGCTGCCCAGCTCCAGGTGCAGGTTCTTCAACACATTCTGGTGCAGGTCATCGTAGAGCATCGGCTGAAGCGGAGGCAGGTTGTTAACCTCAACCTTGACCAATTCTTCAATTTCGTTCATGGCCAGCTCCTTCCTTCAAGTGCAGCCTAATGTTAACACCCGGTCTGCTAAAAATCAAACCCGGGCGGCTCGACCTTCTCCCCCGTCCAGCGCCAGCTGGCATACTTTTCGATTTCGATTCTTTCCACCAGCCGGGTTTCTTCCGGGCTGAGCCGGCGGGGGGACAACTCGGCCTGGAATTGTTGCCGGAAGCCTTCGGTCAGATGCTCGACCGCCTGTTCAAAGCTCACGGGTTTCCCCAGCTCGTCCGAAAGAGAAGTCATGCTCCCGGCCCGGACCGGGTCCAGACCGTAAGAAACGGCCGCCAGCAGCTCCGCCTCCTTAACCAGGGGGATCGACCCGTGCTGCAGAAAACTGGAGCCGCTTCTTTTCTGGGCGCTGCCGATGGCTTTCTTTCCGTTTATTTCAACTTCGTTCCTGGCCGGGTAAGCAAAACAGGGCAGGTGGCTGCGGGCATATGCGGCCGGGGTGATAACCGCCAGCTCGGCCGGCAGCCCGAGCGACCTCAAACCGCGGACCAGGGCTTCCGAAATCAGGCGGTAGGAGCCTTCCAGGGTGGAGGTAAAGATGTCGGCCCGGGCCGAGGCCACGGAATAGGTGACCTCCAGATGATGAAGAACCAGTTTGCCCCCGGTCATCCTCCGGACGACATCCACTCCCCTTCTCCGGCATTCTTCCAGATTAAGAACTTTGTTTATATCCTGGCTGCAACCCAGGGAGGCGGTGGGTCTGAGCCAGGTATAGAAGCGAAGATAGGTTTTTCTGTCTTTTTGAGCCAGGAGAAAAAGGTATTCGTCAACGGCCATGTTCCAGGAGCCCCGGAGAGGCTCGCGGTCGTAAATCAATTCCCAGTCCGTCATCATACCGCCTCGTTTTTCTTAGACCCGAAAAAAAAAGAGCGGGCAACGGGATTCGAACCCGCAACTCCGAGCTTGGGAAGCTCGCACTCTACCGTTGAGTTATGCCCGCTCGCTTTTAGAGAGCTACCAACTCTTTCAGCAGACCGGCCAACTGCCGGTTCAGAAGAATTTTATCAAATCGACTCCGGCTGTCAATGGAAACCAGAGCCCGGAACTCAGAATTCAGTTGACTGTCGCCCCGAATAAAATATAATTGAGAAAAACGGAGAGCAGACGATATGAGCCCCGATGATAAAAAAATAAGCCCGGAAGCCGGCCCGACCCGCATCACCAGCAGGCTCGGCCAGACCGTTACTCTGGAAGGAAACCTGACCAGCCACGAAGACCTGGAAATTCAGGGCACTTTCAGCGGTTCGATCGACCTGGCCCTTCATGATTTGACCATCGGCAAGATGGCCAGAGTCAAATCGGAAGAGGTCAAGGCTAAGAATCTCTTTCTTTACGGCCAGCTGGAAGGAAAAGTTCGGGCCGAAAGAGTCGTCATCAGCGATAGCGGCCGTTTTACCGGAGATATTATCGCCTGCAAAATCTCCGTCCAGAACGGAGCCAGGTTTAAGGGCACCATCAAAATCAGCAAGGACTACCAGCCCTGAGAAAGAGCTGCGGTCCGTGCGCGATCGTCCGGCGCTCCGGCCTTCCGTCTTCACCGGATATTCTCCCCGCGAGCCCGGTTCCAACCTCAGCCTGGCCTCAACCGGGCGGATTGAGACCGGACTGCGTTTCCGGTTCCGGATAACGGAAGAACCCGAAAATCTGGTCAAAGGAGACCTGCCGGCCAGAAGTTTCATTCGGCCGGACAAAATACACCTTAATCGGCATCTTTTATCTGATATAATATTTTGAGAGAAGAACCGGCTTGCCCGTGGTTGCCGAAAGGAATTCTCAAGATAGCAGCAGGCCGGGCGTTTCTTGCTGAAAAATGAATACAGAATTCAGGCTTCGTTCGGAATTTGAGCCCCGCGGCGACCAGGTTCAGGCCATCGAAAAGCTGACCGAGGGGGTTCTGGCCGGAAAACAGCACCAGGTTCTCCTGGGCGTAACCGGATCGGGCAAGACCTTTACCATGGCCAACCTGATCTCACGGGTGAGCCGGCCGGTCCTGGTCATCAGCCCCAACAAGACCCTGGCCGCCCAGCTCTATCAGGAATTCCGCCGTTTCTTTCCCGAAAATGCGGTCGAATACTTCGTCAGCTATTATGATTATTACCAGCCCGAGGCATACATCCCGGCCTCAAATACCTATATCGCCAAGGAAGCCACCATCAACGAAGAAATCGACCGCCTGCGCCTGGCGGCCACCAATGCTCTGTTCTCGAGGCGGGACGTGATCATCGTGGCCTCGGTGTCCTGTATTTACGGTATAGGGGCCCCGGAGACTTATTATTCCCAGAGCTTTTCCCTGGAGGTCGGTCAGGCTTTAACCAGGCGACAGTTGCTCGACCGGCTGGTCGGCATCCAGTATGAGCGTTCCGACGACGACCTCAAGCGGGGCAGTTTCCGGGTCCGCGGAGACATCATCGACATTTTCCCCTCTTATGAAGATTTCTGCTACCGGCTGGAAATTGAAGACGGGCGGCTGCGAGAAATCGCCGTGTTTGACCCGCTTCTGGGACAGAAGCATCAGCCGCTGGAGCGGGTGTTCATCTATCCGCGGACGTTTTTCTCCACCCCCCGCCACATCCTTGATGAAGCCATAGCCGGAATAGAACAGGAACTTGAAAAGCAGGTTGAATTTTTTAAGAACCAGGGCAAGTACATTGAAGCCCAGCGCATAGAAGAAAGAACCCTGTATGACCTGGAGCTTCTGAGGGAATTCGGTTATTGCCCGGGAATCGAGAATTATTCCCTCTATTTGAGCCGGCGCCGGCCGGGACAACCCCCCTACACTCTTCTCGATTACTTCCCGGACGACTTTCTGGTAATCATTGATGAATCTCACGTGGCCGTTCCCCAGATCGGCGGCATGTACCACGGCGACCGCTCCCGGAAGCTGACCCTGATCGAACACGGCTTCCGCCTGCCCTCGGCCCTGGACAACCGCCCCTTGAATTTCCGCGAGTTTGAACAGAGGGTCAGACAGGTAATCTATGTTTCGGCCACCCCTGGTCCATATGAACTGAAAAAGACCGGGGGTCAGGTGGTGGAGCAGATTATCAGGCCCACCGGACTGGTCGACCCGGAAGTTGAGGTTCGTCCGGTCAGAGGGCAGATAGACGACCTGCTGAAGGAAATCCAGGACCGGGCCCGGCTCAACCAGCGCACCCTGATCACCACCCTGACCAAAAAAATGGCCGAAGACCTGACTCGTTATTACCATGAGCTGGGACTGAAGGTGCGTTATCTCCATTCCGACATTGAAACTCTGGACAGGGTCAGAATCCTGCGCGATTTGAGAAAGGGTGAGTTCGACGCCCTGGTGGGCATCAATCTGCTGCGGGAAGGACTGGACCTGCCGGAAGTATCCCTGGTAGCCATCTTAGATGCCGACAAGGAAGGCTTTCTCCGCTCGACTTCCAGCCTGATTCAGACCTTCGGCCGGGCGGCCCGGAATGTGGCCGGCAAGGTGATTATGTACGCCGAAAACATAACCGATTCCATGAAAAAGGCCATCGAGGAAACCAGCCGCCGCCGCCTCCGGCAGCAGCGGTACAATGAGGAAAACGGCATAAGCCCCCAATCGATCCAGAAGAACATAGATGAGGTCCTGGCCAGCGTTTATGAGCGCGATTATGTGGATGTCACCAGGGTGGCCGAAGAAAAGGAGGTTTTCCTGTCCCCCGAAAAACGGCAGAAGAGAATCGAAGAACTGGAAAAGCTGATGAAACAGGCCGCCGGCAACCTGGAATTTGAAAAGGCGGCTCAATACCGGGATGAACTCAACCGCCTGAAAAAACTCGAGCTGGAGCTGATGGAGTGAAGTTGGTGATGGGGCCGCAGTCGATATTTAGGTTCATAAAAGCCTTGACCGCGGACGGCATTTATTGTCTTCCCGGAAAACTGCGGCCAAAAGCCGGAGGGAATAGTCAGGGCTGGAGCCGGAGATGAACATCCAGCAGCTCAAGCAGAAAGTAAAAAAATTCCCGGCCCGCCCCGGCATTTATTTTTTTAAGAACGCCGGGGGCGAGGTCATCTACATCGGCAAGGCCGGGTCTCTTCGGGACCGGGTCAGAAGCTATTTCCTGCCCTCGCCCGACCTCAAGGTGCAAAATATCCTGAGCCAGACGGCCGACATAGACTATCTCCTGGTCAGCTCGGACAAAGAGGCCAGCTTTATAGAAAATAACTATATCCAGTTTTACCAGCCCCGTTTTAACCTTCGCCTGAAAGACGACAAGAGCTTTCCCTTTCTCCGACTCACCCTGGACGAAGAATTCCCGGGCCTGTACCTGTGCCGGCGGGTGGAAGACGACGGAGCCAAGTATTTCGGCCCCTTCAGCCCGGCCGATGAAGCCAGAAAATTGATTTCCTTCATCGCCAGAATTTTTGGAATCCGGACCTGCGAAAACACCGTTTTCAGAAATCGCCGCCGTCCCTGCCTGGAATATGACCTCAAAATGTGCAGCGGGCCCTGCGTCGGCCTGATCGGCGCCGCCGATTACCGGGAAAAAGTTTCCCAGGCCCTGATGCTTCTGGAGGGAAAAAGGTCCGAGCTTCTGCGCCAGCTTCAGGATAAAATGAGCCAGGCTTCGGCCGAGCTCCGGTTTGAAGAAGCCGCCCGCTGGCGGGACGCCCTGAAGGCGCTGGAGAACCTGAAAGAAACCCAGCGGGTTATTACCACCGAGAAAGAAGAAATGGACATTGTCGGTTTCAGCCGCAGCCAGGATAAGGCTGGCCTGCTGATTTTTCACATGCGCCAGGGCCGGATCAGGTCTTCTTCCGGCCGGCTGCTGAAATTGCGGGCGGGAGAAAGCGACGAAAATATCCTGGCCGGGGCCATCAGGCAATTCTACTCAGAACAGGCTCCTCCGGAATCAATCCTTCTGCCTTTTAAGGTTTCAGAAACAGTCAGGGCCGAGATAAAGGCCGGGTTGGCGGCCGGCGGTAAAAAAGTCAGATTGCTTTTCCCCGACAGCAAAAAACGGAGGGTTTGGCTCGAGCTGGCCGGTCAGAATGCCGCCCTGTTGCTGGAAAAAGAAGAGCCGGCCGGACCTCTGGCCGAGCTGCAGAAGACACTGGGCCTGCCCCGCCTTCCTCGGCGGATTGAAGGTTTTGATATTTCCACCACCGCCGGCACCGAGTCGGTTGGCTCTCTGGCGGTTTTTATCGACGGCCAGCCGGCCAGGCCCGAATACAGAAAGTATAAAATCAGGACCGTTTCCGGCCCGGACGACTATGCTTCCCTGAAAGAAGTACTCGAGCGCCGCCTCCAACGGCTGCTGGAAGAGAAGCTTTCCCTGCCCGACCTGATTTTTGTTGACGGCGGCAAGGGGCAGCTGAACCTGGCTCGTGAGGTTCTGGAGTCATTTAATCTGACGCAGATTCCCGTCTGCTCTCTGGCCAAAAAAGAAGAAATCATTTTCTCGGCTGCTCACCCGGAAGGGCTGCGCCTGGACCCGACTTCACCGGCTCTGAAGCTCCTGCAGCACATACGCGACGAAGCTCACCGGCTGGCTATCAGTTTTCACCGCCGGCGCCGCCAGAAAGCCAGCCTGTCTTCCGAACTGGACGGAATTCCGGGCCTCGGTCCGGTCAGAAAGAAAAAGCTGCTGCAGACTTTTGGAAACGTTGCCTCGATCAAGGAGGCACCGGAAGAAGAATTGGCAAGAATTGTCGGAGCCGGGCTGGCTGCTGCAATCAAGCGAAAATTGGGCTAAAGAGCTTTGAGCTGCTACAGAATCAACCTCCGGCCCGACCCGGGCAAATAATAATCAAAAGACCGAAAAAGCCAGGCGGACCAGCCAGCTCATCAGGACGGCCACGCTCAGGTTCAGAAGCACCGACACCATGGCAATTTTTCTTCCCAGCTCCTTCCAGAGGATGGCCAGGGTGGACAGGCAGGGAATAAAAAAGCTGACAAAGGTGACAAAGGTCAGCAGCTGAGCCCGGCTGATAACAGACAGCAGTTGTTCATAGCTCACTCCCAGGGCCTGGAACATCATCAACAGCGAGAGCTCCTTGCGCAGGAAGCCGAAGACCAGGGTCACTCCCAGGCTGCGGGGCAGTCCCAGCAGGCCGCTGACGAAGGGAGAAAGAACAGAATTCACCAGCCGGTCGAAATTGATAAAACTCAACAGGCTCAACAGCAGGCTGCCGGCAATCAGTATCGGCCAGGCAAAACGGACAAATTCTTTGAGATTGAAATAGGTTTTCTGAAGGATATTCCTGAAGGAAGGCCATTTCAGGCCGGGAATTTCCAGAATCAGGCCGGGGGAGGAATACTTGAATATCCTGGTCAGCAGGCTGCTTAAGACCGCCACCACCACCAGGTTCAGGAAGTAGAATCCGAGCGCCCACCACGGTCCGAGCAGGAAGGCTACCAGGGCCAGGATGATGGTAGTCCGGGCGGCGCAGGGAATAAAGGGAATCAGCAGCGCGGTTATGATCCGGTCGCGCCTGGATTCCAGAATTCTGGTAGCCATGATGGCCGGAACGTTGCAGCCGAATCCCAGGATGAAAAGCGGCACCGATTTTCCGTGCAGCCCCAGGCGATGCATGAAAGCGTCCATCAAGAAACCGGCCCGGGCCAAGTAGCCGACGTCTTCCAGGAAACCCATCAGCAACAAAAGCGGAATAAAATAGGGAAAAACAATGGCCACTCCCCCGCCGATCCCCTGCACCAGGCCCACCAGCAGTTCTGCCAGCAGATTCTGCCCGTACTTTTCCTGAATTCCCAACCTCAGAGCTTCCCAGGGTTTGAGCAACCAGGCTTCCAGCGGGCTGCCCACCCGGAAAATCAAATAGAACATTCCGGCAAAGACGAGAAGCAGCAGGAAAAGGCCCAGCACCGGGTGCATGATGATACTGTCCAGCTTTTCCAGGCCGCTCAGCCGGGCATGCCGCACCCGACAGCAGTCCTCAAAAATCTTCAGGGCTAAATGATGGCGCTCGGCCGCCAACACCTCATAGGCCGGCGCCTCTCTAAGGGCCGAAAGTTCTCGACGGACCAGGTCCAGATCCTTCTTGAAATCAGGATTGTTGTCGAGAATGAATTTATCCACGGCCAGGGTTTCGGCTTCGATGGCCCGGATAGCGGTGAAACGAGGGTTGGCTATTACCGGAAAATCAGCCGGCAGCCTTTCGGTCAGTTTTTTTATCCGGCTTTCCACCTCGCCCGAATAACTCAAATGCCGGGGGGTCTGACGCTCGGCCAGGACTTTTTCCACCCGGTCCATGAGTTCTCTTGTTCCCTGCCCCCGGGTGGCTACGGTTTTGATGACCGGCAAGCCGAGTTTTTTCTCCAGGGCTTCAACCTCTATGGTCATACCCTTCTTCTCGGCCAGGTCCATCATATTCAGAACCACCACCATCGGGTATTCCAGTTCCAGCAGCTCAACGGTCAGTTCCAGGTTGCGGCAGAGAAGAGAAGCGTCAATCACATTGACGATCAGATCCGGTTTTTCCTGAAAGATGTGGGTCAGGACCACTTTCTCCTGCGGTTCCTGCGGCGTCAGGGAATAGGTCCCCGGCAGGTCAACTATGGAATAAACCCTGTCTTTCCAGGCAACTTCACTGTGAGCGTGGCAGACGGTGGTTCCAGGGAAGTTGGAAGTCTGGGCTTTGAACCCGGCGATGGCGTTGAACAGCGTGCTCTTGCCGCTATTAGGCTGTCCCACAAATACTATTACCGGAACCCTATCGTTCATTCTCGTCGGCCGGCTCCACCAGAATCTTGCGGGCGATGCCCCGGCCCAGAGCAATCCTGGTGTCGCTGTTAAGATTCTTAATCAGAACCGGACCACCCAGCAGGGCTTCCCCGTCCAGGGCAATCAGGTCTCCCCGGTGAAAGCCGAGAGACAGCAGGCGTCGGCGCAATCCCGGGCCTCCCTTTATTTCCACAATTCTGAACCTCTGGCCCTGCGGCACCTCCAGCAAAGTGCAGACCCGGCCGGGAAGGGGCCGGACTTCAGGCTGATCCTTTCTATGTCCAAACATGGTCTTCTTTCTAAATTCGGTTTTTTAACAGTATATTATAGACTTTTCTTAAGGCAAGTTTTAGAGATTTTAGAAGATTATTTTTTCTTATCGGCCGGGCTGCCTTCCCGCTCTTTAATTTTGGGCGGCAATCTGCCATAATGCTCTGGTCAGGAGGTCATCATGAACAGATTCCTTCGCACCGCGCAATTAAAAATTTCTTTAACCCTGCTTGCCCTGTTCCTCTGGCTGCTCATCCCGCTGGCAGCCGACGAGGGGCTGTGGCCCTACAATTTAGTGCCTAAAGATTACCTGGCCAAAAAGCACAATTTTAAGGTAACGGATGACTGGCTGAACCATCTCCGCCTGGCCTCAGTCCGCTTCGGCGGAGCCTCGGCATCTTTCGTTTCGCCCGACGGTCTGGTTCTGACCAACCACCACGTCGGCCGCGGAGCCATCCAGAACCTGTCGACAGCCGAACGCAATTTGATCAAGACCGGCTTTTACGCCAGAACCAGACAGGAAGAGCTAAAGTGTCCCGGGACCCAGCTCTGGGTGCTTCAGGAAATTGAAGACGTCACCGATAGAGTCCTGGGCTCGGAAAAACCGGCTATGTCGGCTCAGGAAGTTTTAGCCGCCAGGCAGAAAATTATCGCCGAAATTCAGAAAGAAGCCGGCGAAGGCTCAGGCCTGCGCGGCCAGGTGGTCTCCCTCTACTCCGGGAGCATGTATCATCTTTATAAATACAAAATTTACAATGATGTCCGGCTGGTTTTTGCTCCGGAAGAAGAGATCGCCTTTTTCGGCGGCGACCCGGACAACTTTACCTATCCCCGTTATGACCTTGATATTTCCATCTTCCGGGTGTACGAGAACGACCAGCCCCTCAAAACTCCGCACTACCTGAAATGGAAGACTTCGCCGCTCAGGGAAGGCGACCTGGTTTTCTGCTCTGGAAATCCTGGTTCAACCGGAAGGTTGCTGACCTACGACCAGCTGCTTTTCCTCAGAGATGTGAATTATCCCTTCACCATAGCCAACCTGAAGAGAAGGCAGGCGGTGCTCCATGAATACGCCAGGCGAGGCCCAGAACAGGAAAGAATCGCTCTGAATACATTGTTCGGGGTGGAAAATAGCTTAAAAGCTACCATCGGCTACAATTCGGGCCTGCTGGACAAAAACCTGATGGCCAGAAAGCTGGCCGAAGAACAAGCCATTCGCAAGGCTGTTGCCGCCGACCCCGAACTGGCCAAAGAATATGGCCAGGCCTGGGAAGAAATCGCCCAGGCTCAGAAAGAATATGCGGCCATCTTCAAGGAATATATGCTGTTTGAAAGAGCCAGCGCTTTCAACACAGTCTATTTCAACCTGGCCCGGTCTCTGGTCAGGTCGGCCCAGAGGGAGCGTCCGGCCGGCGCTCCGGACATGGGCGCGGGGCGAATGCCATCTGAAATCCATGACGACTTTGAAATCGTCAAGCTGGCCGACTCGCTTCAGCTGCTGAAAGAACAGCTGCCCGACCGCCAGGAAACCAGATGGATTCTCGGCGACCGGAGCCCGGAAGAGGCGGCCCGAGCCCTGATCTCGGGCACCAGGCTCAAAAACCCCGAATTCAGAAAGCAGCTGGCGGCAGGAGGAGCTGAAGCCCTCAATCTGTGCAACGATCCAATGGTCAAACTGGCCCTCCTGGTGGAACCGATTTCCCAGGGAGTGCGCGAGCGGTATGAAAAGAAAGTCCAGGCTGTGGAGACCAAGAACGGCACCCTGGTAGCCAGAGCCATATTCAAGCTCAAAGGGACCTCCATCCCGCCCGATGCCACCGGAACCCTCAGGCTGAGCTTCGGTGTGGTTAAAGGATATGTGGAAGACGGAAAGAAAATACCTTTCCAGACGACTTTTGCCGGGCTGTACAGAAAAGCTCAGGAAAAGAATTTCCAGGCGCCCTGGTCGCTGCCCGAACCCTGGCTCAAGAAGAAAGCCGCTCTCAACCTGAACGTTCCCGTTAACTTTGTGGCCACCATAGATTCCATCGGCGGGAACTCTGGCTCCCCCGTGGTCAACAGGAAAGGCGAATTCGTTGGGGCTCTGTTTGATGGCAACATTCAGTCGCTGCCGACCAGATTTGTCTATGAAGACAAGATCTCCCGCTCGGTGATGGTGCACGCCGACGGAATCATTGAAGCTCTGCTCAAAATTTATGACGCCAGACCGCTGGTGGATGAACTGCTCGGAAAATAGAGACCTCTTGAGTTAACATTGCGGGGCCGGGCAAATCTGAAAAGAAACCCGGCCCCGATTAATATTGAGGGATAAAATGAAAAGCTGGACCGAATATATCTGGTTTCATACTGAAAAAAGACAGGAATTTATTAACATCACCGACCGGGTGGAAGAAGCCGTCAGAAAGAGCGGCCTCCGGGAAGGCCTGTGCCTGGTTAATGCCATGCATATCACGGCCAGCGTCTTCATAAATGATGACGAGGGCGGCCTGCACCAGGATTTTTCTCAGTGGCTGGAAAAACTGGCTCCCCACTCCCCCGGTTCTTACCGCCACAACCTGACGGGTGAGACCAACGCCGACGCCCACCTGAAAAGAACAGTTATGGGCCGGGAAGTTGTGGTCGCGGTGACCAACGGCCGTCTGGACCTGGGCCCCTGGGAGCAGATTTTTTACGGGGAATTTGACGGTCAGCGCCGGAAGCGAGTTCTGATCAAAATAATCGGGGAATAATCACCTTACCGGAAAACCGTCTTGACTGAAGAGTTTTTATCTTCCTGAACCGATATTTATAGTTATCAGCCATGCTGGCTGAACAGATTGAAAAGAAGTGCGATTTAATTTAAATTTCCCGGGCACTTTAATTAAAGGCAATGGGAAATCATTCCCGACCATTTTGCTCAGCGGATTACCAGCCTGGTGAACGGATAAACATAAGCTTGCAAAAAGACCAGTAAAGCCACCAGCGCCGCCAGCAGCAGACTGTGGAAGAAGACATAGCGCAGGATTCGCCCTTCCTGTCCATACCAGCGGGTGGCCGTGCTGGCCACGACGATGCTCTGAGCGTCGATCATCTTTCCCATTACTCCGCCCGAACTGTTGGCCGCTGCCATCAGCACCGGGCTCAGGTTGAGTTGCTGGGCGGTAATTTTCTGCAGGCTGCCGAACAGGACGTTGGATGAAGTGTCCGAGCCGGTTAAGGCTACGCCCAACCAGCCGAGCATCGTCCCGAAGAAAGGGTAAAACAAACCGGTCCGGGCAAAAGCCAGGCCCAGGGTGGCATCCATTCCAGAATACCTGGTTATGTAGCCAAGAGCCAGCATGGCCGCCACTGTCAACAGCGAAAAACGCACCCGCCTTAAAGTCCTGGCGTAAACCTGAAATATCCGTTTGACAGTAAATTTCATCAAAAAAGCTGAGATTAAAGCCGCAACCAGAATTCCGCTTCCGGTGAAAGAAAGCAGGTTGAAGCGAAAAATTGCCGGTTCCGGCCCGGGCGACTGGCTCACCGGCGGCATCCTCAACACCTGTTGATGAAGACCCGGGACAGCCAGGGCCGGAGAAAAAATCGAATCGAGCGCTTTCTTGACCTGAGGAATTCCCCAGAGAAAGATGACCAGGCTGAGTATCAGCCAGGGAGCGGCAGCTCGAACAAGAGCTCGGCTGTTAAGGTTTTTCGGTTGAACTTCAGAGTCGCCGAACTCTTCAGGGGAAAAAATTCTGGCCGGTTTCCAGAAACAAAAAAGCACGATCAAAGCGCTCAAAGAAATCAACGATGACACAACCCCGGCCAGCCATGGCCCGTGGAAGTTGGAAATAAGAGCCTGGGGAACGGCAAAAGCCAGCCCGGCGGTTAAGGCTGCCGGCCATATTTCAACCATTTTTCTGAAACCGCAAAAAACCGCTGTCAACCAGAAAGGAACAAGAACCGAAAAAAAAGGCAGCTGACGACCGACCATCGCGCTCAGCTGGCGCAGGTCCAGTCCCGTCACTCCGGCCAAGGCCACAATCGGAGTACCCAGGGCACCGTAAGCCACGGGCGCAGTGTTGGCAATCAGCGAAAGCCCCGAAGCCTGAAGCGGAGGAAAGCCCAGGCCGATCAGCAGGGCTGCAGTTATGGCCACGGGCGTTCCAAACCCGGCCGCGCTCTCAAAAAAAGCACCAAAAGAAAAAGCTATCAGCAGCAGTTGCAGGCGTCGGTCAGAGGTAATGCCGGCCATATTTTCTCTTAAAACCTGGATATATCCTTTCTCCAGGCAGAGCTCATACAGAAAAATGGCATTGAGTATGATCCAGCCAATGGGGAAAATTCCGTAGACTGCACCGTAGCCAGCCGCCAGAAAGGCCTTAGCGACGGGCATTCGGAAAATAGCCATAGACATCAACATTGAAGTGAGAAGCCCGGCCAGAGCGGCCAGATGGGCTTTAAGTCTGAGAAAAGCGAGGCCGCCAAGCAGCACTACGATCGGCAAAGCAGCCAGAAAGGTTGATAATAAGGGGATTCCGGTCGGGTCATAAACCTGAGGCCAGGGCAAATTTTCAATACCTTATGTAAATTATGAAAATCTATTTATGAACTTTCTGCCCTTTTGTCAACCTTATATTGCCTGAGGGCACAAATAATCAACTTCCCAATTATGCCCCTCTTGGGCTGTATAGAAGGCCGCTCTGCCCGGTGCATTCTTCAAAAAAGAGACCGAGCGTAATCGACTTTGCGGTTTGGGTGTCACCGATCGCCCCCGTCTTAAAGGCATCCGAGACTACAGAAAAAAAATAAGACAACAAAAGTCTGGTTTTTATCTTTTTCCCCGTCAGATTGTTGATAATTATGGCCCTTATTGCGACTGTGGCTGCTCTGATTTTTCCTGTCTGACCTTTTTCCGTTTGGACAGCAGAGCGACCATCAGCCCGGCCACAAAGCCGGCAGCGGCCGTGATCAACAACAGGAGAATATGCGGCATTTCCACCGTGGCCAGCAGAAAATGGGTCTTTACCGGCTCGCGATTCTGGATGATGATAATGGCCAGCAGGATGACCACAATGACCAGAATAATCAATCTGGCTGTTCTCATACTTTACCCTCCTTTTGTTGATTTTATTATAACCTGAAAGTCGTATCAAATCAGTATAGTCCAATCAAAGAAATCCTGTTTCCTTTATCTTTCATATGGAAAGAGCCCCCTGGCCGGGCCTGGTCTCAGACCTTATCGGTCGAACCTCGGTAGTTAATCCCATATCTCCGGCCGGGAGGAGACGGCAATGGCGCCGGGCTACTTTTGTCAGGCTCGTTAATCGCCGGAACAGATATTTTTTCTTTACTTTTCCCGTCTTCCCACCAATTTTTGAGTTGACTGATAGGCTCCCCGGGCTGTCCTTTTCTCCTCCCGTTCGGGAGGCCGGCCGGATGACCACCAGGCAGGAGCCGGCGTTGATTGACTTTAAGGCGGGATTCTGTTAAAAATTAGTAAATGTGGAAATGGATTTTAACTAAGATTTTCGGGACCAAAAACGAACGGGACCTGAAAAAGCTCCAGCCTTACGTTGCGGCCATAAATGCCCTGGAGCCGCAGATCAGCCAGCTCTCCGACGCCCAGCTCCAGGCTAAGACTGCAGAATTCAAGGAAAAACTCCGTCAGGGAGCCACCCTGGACGACATCCTGGTAGAAGCCTTTGCCGTCGTCCGCGAAGTCGCCCGGCGTACAGTCCGCATGCGCCATTTCGACGTCCAGCTCATGGGCGGAATCGTCCTTCATCAGGGCAAGATAGCCGAGATGAAGACCGGTGAAGGCAAGACCCTGGTGGCCACCCTGCCCGCCTATCTTAACGCCCTGGAGGGCCGGGGCGTCCACATCGTCACCGTCAACGATTACCTGGCCAAAAGAGACGCCGAATGGATGGGGCCGATCTATAAATTCCTGGGTCTGACCGTTGGTGTCATCCAGCATGATTTGGGCGATGCCGAGCGCCAGCAAGCCTACCGGGCCGACATCACCTACGGCACCAACAACGAGTTCGGCTTCGATTACCTGCGCGACAACATGAAATTCCGTCTGGAAGACCTGGTCCAGCGCGAATTCAATTATGCCATCGTGGACGAGGTGGACAGCATCCTGATTGATGAAGCCAGGACTCCCCTTATCATTTCCGGCCCGACCCAGGAGTCAACCCAGCTTTATTATAAAGTCGACAGTTTTGTCCGCCGTCTTCACAAGGACAAACACTTTATTCTGGACGAAAAGACCAGGACCATCGCTCTCAACGAAAACGGCGTGGCCGAAGCGGAAAAGTACTTCAACGTCTCCAACCTCTACGACCTGAACTATATGGACCTGGTCCATGCCATAAATCAATCCCTTAAAGCCCATTTTCTGTTCAGGCGCGACGTAGATTACATGGTCAAGGACGGCCAGGTAATCATTGTCGATGAGTTTACCGGCCGCTTGATGCCGGGGCGCCGTTACAGCGACGGTCTGCATCAAGCCCTGGAAGCCAAAGAGCGGGTCAAGGTGGAAGAAGAATACCAGACCTTAGCTTCCATCACCTTCCAGAACTATTTCCGTATGTACAGGAAACTGGCCGGCATGACCGGAACCGCGGCTACCGAAGCTGCCGAATTCATGCACATCTACAAGCTGGATGTGGTGGAGATCCCCACCAACAGGCCGCTCATTCGAACCGAGTATCCCGACGTCATCTACCGAACGGCCCGCGAGAAATGGAACGCCGTGGTGGATGAAATAATTGAACTTAATAAAGTCGGCCGGCCGGTTCTGGTCGGCACGATATCCATCGAAAAATCGGAAAAGCTCTCCGACCTGCTGCGCAAAAAGAACATCAAGCACGTGGTGCTGAACGCCAAGTATCATGAGCTGGAAGCCCAGATTATCGCCCAGGCCGGACGAATCGGGGCGGTGACCATAGCCACCAACATGGCCGGCCGCGGTGTCGACATCCTGCTGGGCGGAAATCCGGAATTCCTGGCCAGAGAAGCCCTGAAAAAGGCCGGACTTGACCCGCTGAAAGCCAGTCCCGAGCAGTACCAGAAAGCCTATCAAGAGGCTGCAAAAACCACCGCTGAAGAGCATGAAAAAGTGGTGGCCCTGGGCGGACTGCATATCATCGGCACCGAACGCCACGAATCAAGACGCATAGATAATCAGCTGCGCGGCCGGGCCGGTCGTCAGGGAGACCCGGGTTCTTCCCGCTTCTATCTTTCGCTCGAAGATGACCTGATGCGCATCTTCGGCTCAGACCGGCTGTCGGGCCTGATGGCCAGGATCGGCATGTCGGAAGGCGTCCCCATCCAGCACCCGATGGTCACCCGGGCCATAGAACGAGCCCAGAAACAGGTTGAAGCCCAGAATTTCTCTATCAGAAAACACCTGCTGGAATATGACGACGTCATGAACAAACAGCGGGAAAATATATACCGCCAGCGCCGGGAAATCCTGGAAGGCAAAGACCAGCGCGAGTACTACCTCAGCCTGATTGACAGTCTGGTGGAGTGGTACCTCGACCAGTACGCCAACCGGGACAAGCACCCGGAAGAATGGGACAGAGAAGCCCTGCACCAGGCCATTTTCGCCCAGTTCGGCTTTGACCTGAACCAGCTTAACCTGAACTGGGAGGAAATCAGCTACGAAGAGCTCCGGGAAAAGGTGACCGCTGCCCTGAGGGAAGCATACGAGCAGAAAGAAAAACTTCTCGGACCCGAAAACATGCGCCAGTTCGAACGGTTGATTTTGCTCCAGGTGATTGACTCCCGCTGGAAAGACCATCTGCTGGAGATGGATTATCTAAAGGAAGGCATCGGACTGCGCGGTTACGGTCAGCGCGACCCGCTGATTGAATACAAAAAAGAAAGCTATGAGATGTTCCAGCAGATGCTGGACCGGATCGAAGAGGACGCCGTCCGTTACCTGTTCCTGATCCAGCCGGTGGTGGAAACAGCCAGACCTGTCGAGCGCGAGCGCCGGCCGCAGCCCATGTACTACCAGCGTCCGCAACAGGCGGCCGCCGGAGGAATGCGAGCCAAACAGGCCCGTCCGTTAATTCCGGGCAAGAAACGACGCTGAAGAAACCCCCAGGAGGGTTACAAATGTTAGATGAAAAATTGAAGGAAGGCTTAACCTTTGACGATGTTTTGATCATGCCGGCCAGGTCGGAAGTTCTGCCGACCGAGGCCGACGTTTCCACCTGGCTGACCAAAAGAATTCCGCTCAAGATCCCCATACTGAGTTCGGCCATGGACACCGTCACCACCTCCCGGATGGCCATCGCCCTGGCTCAGCAGGGCGGCATCGGCATCATCCACCGCAACCTGTCGGTGGAAGACCAGGCCGAGGAAGTGGATAAGGTTAAGAGGCACGAAAGCGGAATGATTGTTGAGCCCATCACCCTGCGCCCGAACGACAAAATTCACCGGGCCCTGGAACTGATGAAGAAGTATCGGATTTCCGGTCTGCCGGTTACCGATGAAAATAACAGGCTGGTCGGCATCCTGACCAACCGCGACATTCGCTTTGAAAACCGCCTGGACATCCCGGTTTCGGAAATCATGACCCGGGAGCTGATAACCGTCCCGGTCGGCACTCCCCTGGAAGAGGCCGAGAAGCTATTTCACAAGCACAAAGTGGAAAAAATTCTTATGGTCGACGAAAATTACCACCTGAAAGGACTGATCACCTACAAGGACATCCTGAAGCGCATTCAGTATCCTCTGGCTTCGAAGGACAAGCTGGGGAGGCTGCGAGTGGGAGCGGCGGTGGGAGTCGGGGCCGAGGTCATGGACAGGGTGGCGGCCCTGGTCAAGGCTGGCTGCGATGTCATCGTGGTCGACACCGCCCACGGGCATTCGCAGCGGGTCATGGACACGGTCCAGCTGATCAGGAAGAATTATCCCGATCTGGACCTGATCGCCGGCAACATCGCCACCGCCGAAGCGGCTGAAGACCTGATAAAACTGGGCGTGGATGCAGTCAAGGTCGGCATCGGGCCCGGTTCGATCTGCACCACCAGGGTGGTGGCCGGAGTCGGCGTCCCCCAGATAACGGCCATTTCGGATGTTTACAAGGTCACCAGCAAATACAACATACCGCTGATCGCCGACGGAGGCATAAAATACTCGGGTGATATAACCAAAGCCATCGCCGCCGGGGCCTCCACGGTCATGCTGGGCAATCTTCTGGCCGGGACCGACGAATCGCCGGGAGAGGTGGTCATCTACCAGGGCCGGGCCTATAAGACTTACCGGGGGATGGGTTCGCTGGAAGCCATGAAGGACGGCAGCCGCGACCGCTATTTTCAGGATACGGTTACCGAAGCCACCAAGCTCGTCCCCGAAGGAATCGAAGGCCGGGTGCCCTACAAGGGCAGCGCCGTGGCCATCGTTACCATGCTGGTCGGAGGCTTGAAGGCCGGCATGGGTTATGCCGGTTGCCGGACGATAGAAGAGCTTCAGAAAAGAGCTAAATTCATCAAGATCTCACAGGCTGCCCTGCGCGAAAGCCACGTCCACGACGTGGTTATCACCAAGGAAGCCCCCAATTACCATCTGGATTAAAAGGCAGGTCACTATATTACGGCGGCCTGATTGTTGACTGATGTTTTTTCTCTGTCTTTTAGTTCTTGATCAGTTTAATCCGGTTATTTTCATCCAGCAGCACAATCTTCGGCAGGTGGAAATCCACTTCTTCCTCGCTCAGATGGCAGTAAGAAGTGATGATAATGATATCCCCTTCTTTCGCTTTATGAGCCGCCGCGCCGTAGACGCCAATCCGGCCGGAATCCGGCTGCTCTTTGATCAGGTAGGTGGTGAACCTTTCCCCGTTGGTCACGTTATATATTTCCACCCGTTCGTATTCTCTCATCCCGGCTGCCTTCATCAGGGTTTCGTCAATGCCCAGACTGCCTTCATAATTGATGTCGCTGTAAGTAACCCTGGCCCGATGAAGCTTGGATTTTAAGTAAAGCATAATCATTTTTCTATTCCTCCCGAGGTAATCCTGAGATTATCAATCAGCCTGGTCCGGCCTATAAAGACCGCCAGGGCGATCAGAGCCTGGCCTTCGAGTTTCTTAAGCGGTTCAAGAGTATTCAGGTCAACTATCTCCACATAGTCAAGTCGGGCCAGCGGCTCGGCTGAAATTAAGTCTATCATTTTTTGCTTTATCAGGGACGCCTCCTTCTCCCCCGACCTGATCAGGCTTTCGGCCAGGTCCAGGCTTTTCTTCAGCACCAGAGCGGCCCGCCTTTCTTCGGGGCTGAGATAGGTGTTCCTTGAGCTAAGAGCCAGGCCGTCGTGGTCGCGCACCAGGGGCAACGGAACTATTTTAACCGGAACGTTCAAATCCTCCACCATCTTCTTCAGGATGATCACCTGCTGGGCGTCTTTCCAGCCGAAATAGGCTTCATCCGGCTGAACCAGGTTAAAGAGTTTTAAGACCACGGTGCAAACGCCCCGGAAATGTCCGGGCCGCGATTTTCCGCAGAGCTTATCCTGGAGATCTTCAACTTCGACGTAAGTCTTGTAGCCCTCAGGATACATGACTTCGACCGGCGGGTAAAAAATCAGGTCCACTCCTTCCTTTTCCAGAAGAGCTCGGTCTCGATCCAGGTCACGCGGATAGACCCGGTAATCTTCAGACGGTCCGAACTGCTTGGGGTTGACGAAGATGGAGACTACAGTCACGTCTGAACGCTTCTTTGACTCCCTGACCAGGCTCAGGTGCCCTTCATGGAGATAGCCCATGGTGGGAACAAAGCCTATCTTCCAGCCCTTCTTTTTCCAGGCCAGGATTTTTTCCCGCAGTTCATTTTCAGTGCCGGCTATTTCCATGGCTTCGTCCTTTTTTTATTTTAATCTTTGTCGGCTCATTATTTTAGTCCTGCCGGCCGTTTGAATCCGGTCATCATACCTGCCGCCGCCCGACCGGCCGTCGCGGCTTGAATTCTATGAGACGGGCCGCCGCTTTTTTCCCGCCACCTTCTGCCTGACCTTTCTGGCCAGACCGGCGTTTTCTTTTTTAAGGTGATAGCAATGGGCTTCTTCCGGATAACTCCCGCGGCCGACCTCGGCGATGTAATTCTGGACCGCAGCCGAAATAACCCCGGACAGGTCGGCGTATTTTTTTACGAACCTGGGCAGGTAATCGGACGTCAAACCCAGCATATCGTTAACCACCAGAATCTGGCCGTCGCAATGCGGGCCGGCTCCGATGCCTATGGTCGGAATCTTCAGGGCTGAAGTGATTTCGGCCGCCAGCTCGGCGGGCACCGATTCCAGGACCACCGAAAAAGCCCCGGCCTTTTCCAGGGCCAGCGCCCCACGGAAGATGGCCTCAGCCTGCTCGGCTTCCTTACCCTGAACCCGAAAACCGCCTATCTTCCGCACCGACTGGGGCGTTAATCCGACATGGCCCATGACCGGGATTTCAGCTTCCACCAGGGCTTCCACCAGCTTCAGCCTGGCCGGGCTGGCCCCTTCCAGTTTGACTCCGTCGGCGCCGCCTTCCTTTATGAACCTGGCCGCGTTTTCGATCGAATCCCTCAGGGAAAGGTGAAAGGAAAGATAGGGCATGTCGCCGATGACCATGGCCCTTTTCCTGGCTCTGGCCACAGCTTTCGTGTGGTGGATCATCTCCTCCATGGTCACCGGAAGGGTGGTCTCATAGCCAAGGACCACCATGCCCAGCGAATCCCCGACCAGGATGATGTCCACTCCCGCTTCGTCCAGCAGCCGGGCGATGGGGTAATCATAAGCCGTCAGCGCTGAAATCTTCTTTTTTTGTTTCTTAAGCTCCTGAAGATAGCATACGGTTACCCTGTCGTTTGAAGGTTTAACCATATTTTCTCCTTTCTTTATCCCCTGCCCGCTGCGGGGCTCGAGGTAAAGCAACAAAAGCTTTTCGGCTGGTCTCGAGTCTCAGGGCCCGACCCGGGCCTCTGAGCTCGCCATTATTATATCATTTTTTTATTTTTTTGCCCGGAAACTCTGCGGCACGTAATAAAGCGTGCCCCTGGTAAGCTGTTTTATCTGGTCGATCAGTTCCCAGACCTCCTGCTCCTGGCCGAGGTCAAGGTCGTCAGCCTTGACCACCAGAAGAGGCGTGGCCTTGTAATTGAAAAAGAAATAGTCGTAGGCTTCCACGATATCTTCCAGATACTTATCGGAAATATTCTTTTCCAGAGACTCCCCTTCTTTTTCGATTCTCCGGATCAGGGTATTGACCGAAATCTGAAGATATATAACCAGGTCGGGTCGGGGCACCCTTTCAGCTAAGATGCCGTAAATTCGCTCGTAAACCTGGAGTTCGTCGTCGGTCAGGGTCTGGTAAGCATAAATCTTGTCTTTTTCGAAAAGATAATCGCAGATGATACGATCCATGAACAGGTCTCTTTGCACAAGGCGCGCCTGCTGATGATAGCGGTTGGCCAGGAAAATTAACTGAGCCAGGAAGGCCGCCCCCTCCCTCTCGTTATAAAAGTCCTTTAGGTAAGGATTGGCCGTCTGGTCCAGGATTAACTGGCCTCCGATTTTCTGGGCCAGAAGATGAGCCAGCAGGGTTTTTTTCGACCGGAAGACACCCTCGATCGCTATGTGCCTGAAACTTATATCCGCGCTGAATTTCATCTTGGTTCGGCAGCAGAACTGCCCTTGACAGGCTCTACTCCTTGGGCTGGACCGGGATGACCAGCCAGGCGATCAGGTAAAAAAGAACCATAGGCAGAATAGCGGTCAGCAGAGCCACTCCGACGAAAATCAGCCTGACCAGGGAGATATCCAGGTCGAAATAATCCGCCAGACCGGCGCAGACTCCGCCCAGCATCTTCTGCTGCACCGACCTGTACAATCTTTTGGCCATGTTGCCCTCTCTTAATTAAATCTGTGCTTATTTTACTAAAAATCAGCAATTTTACAACCTCGGGCTTCAGTTTTTAATTGACTAAAATTGCGGTTTATGTTATCCGTTATCTCTAATAATTATCAGGAGGTTTAATCATGCACGGCTGGACAGGAAATATACTCAGGATTAATCTTACCAACCGGACGCATAAAGTCGAGCATTTTGACGAAGAATTCGCCAGAAAATGGGTCGGCGGTCGCGGTTTTGCCCTGAAAATCCTCTGGGACGAGCTGAAGCCCGGAATCGACCCCCTGGGACCGGAAAATAAGCTAATCGTGACTGTAGGTCCGATAGCCGGGATTCCCGCTCCCAACACCGGAAAGACGGTGGTGGCCGCCAAGTCGCCGCTGACCGGAGGCTACGGAGACGGCAACCTGGGAACCAGAGTCACCGAGCAGATGAGGAAAGCCGGTTATGACATCATAATCATCGAGGGCAAAGCCGACCGCCCGGTTTATCTATACATAGAAGACGATAAAGTCGAATATCTGCCGGCCGATGAAATCTGGGGTAAGGGCACCTATGACACCCATGACTGGCTATATAAGAAATACGGCAAAGGCGCCGGAGTCCTGTCGATCGGACAGGGCGGCGAAAATCTGAACCTGTATTCTATGGTCCGCAGCCTGGAAGGTCGGGCCGGCGGCCGCCCGGGAATCGGCGCGGTTATGGGCTCAAAAAAGCTTAAAGCCATTGTCATTAAAGGCTCAAAGCCCATTCCGGTGGCCGACCCCGAAGCCATGAGAAAACTCGGCCTGGAAGATCTGAGAAAAGTCGGAGAAATCGACAAGAAAACCGGCTGGTCAATTCAGGGAACAACCGGGGTGCTGGCCTGGTGCAATGAAGTGGCCGCCCTGCCGGTTCACAACATGAGAAAAACCCACCATCCCGAGGCCTGGAAGATCGACGGCGAACGTCTGAACAACGCCCGGGTGGCGACCTACGGCTGCCCCAACTGCACCATGCGCTGCGGCATCACCATCCTCGACCACGAAGGCCATGAATCCGAGCTGGATTACGAAAATATCGGCATGCTCGGCAGCAACCTGGATATTTTTGAGCTGGACCAGGTGGCCTCTCTAAATTATCTCTGCGACGACTACGGTCTGGACACCATTTCGGCCGGAGCGGTCCTGGCTTTCTACGCCGACGCCATTGAGCAGGGAGCCATCAAGGGAGATTTTAAGTTCGGCGATGCCGAGATGGCCAAAAAGCTCCTGGGCATGGCTGCAAGGAGAGAAGGCGAAGTCGGCAACCTGCTGGCCGACGGCAGCCTGCGGATGGCCAGGAAAATCGGCCACAATTCCGAAGCTTATGCCATGCAGGTCAAGGGACTGGAAATTTCCGCCTATAACTGCAAGTTCATCCCCGGCATGGCTCTGGCCTTCGGCACCAGCCCGATCGGCGCTCATCACAAGGAAAGCTGGGTCATTACCTTTGAGCTGAAGCAGACCCAGCGCGATTCCTACGGCCCGGAAAAAGCAGCCAAGGTCATCGAGCTCCAGAGAATCCGCGGCGGGCTGTTTGAATTCATCGTCGCCTGTCGTTTCCCCTGGATCGAGCTCGGCTGGGATCTTGCCCATTACGCCGAATATTTCAATAAAACCACCGGACTCAACTGGACGCTCGACGATTTCTGGAAAGTAGCTGACCGCATCTATGCTCTGATGAAATTTTTCTGGGTGAGAGAATTTCCGTTCTGGGACAGAACCAGGGACTATCCGCCGATGGTCTGGTTTGACCCGAAAAATGCCGACACCGAAGGACCGATCGCCGGGAAGTACCTGGAGCTCGATAAATACAACCGGTTGCTTGACTACTACTACGAGCAGAGAGGCTGGGACAAACGCGGAATTCCCACCAGAAAAATGGCTGAAGCCCTGGATCTGAAAAAGGAAGCCGACCAGGTAGAAAAATTTACCAAGCTGGAATAAAATAGACTCGTAAAGAGAACTGAACCGGAAAATAGAAACGGCAATCGGCAATTCAGTAACCCAGCTTATCCGACCAGGCATAGTCGGGACGATAAAACCGGCGATTGGATAGCAGACGCAGGTTAAGGTTGCCAGGACCAGGCAGAGCTGGTTCTTCTATTCCGGTTTTATCAGAAAAGGTGCCTTAAAGATGAGCAGCCCGGAAATAAAAATAACCGTCAAGCTGATAGGACCTTTTGTCAATCAGCTTGGTTTTTCCGAAAAGACCATGAGCTTTCCTGATGGAGCCACGGTGGAGACAGTCCTCTCCTCCCTGCCGCTTGACCCGAAACGGCCGAAAATCGTCACTCGGAACGGTCAGGCAGTGGCCGGCGGAGAAAGGCTCAGCGAAGGCGACCGCCTGGCGATTTCGCCTCTTTATTCTGGCGGTTGATTAAAATTATCCGGTAGCTATCATTTTCCGGAAGCAGGATTTTTGGATAAATGCCTGGATAAATAAAGTCAGCTGGCTCTGAAGGCCGACCGGCAGCGCCGGGTGGAGAAAGGAGCAGGGGGGATATATGAATGAATTTTCATATGACAGCCAGAAGCCGGTTTTCCCGGTTTTGATTGGCGGCCGCTGGCAACCGGCTTCGCTGGCCAGCTCCTTCCAGGCCTACAATCCGGCCAGCGGAGAAATACTGCCCGAGGTCTATCCGATATCAAGCTGGGAAGACCTGGAAAAGGCTCTGTCGGAAAGCTCAAAAATCAAGCTGGAACTGGCCAGCATCTCCCCCGAAAAAATTGCCGGTTTTCTTAAAATCTATGCCGATTTGCTGGAAAAAAACGAAGAAGCCATCACGCAGATGGCTCATTTAGAAACCGCCCTGCCGCTTAAATCCCGGCTTAAAAGCACCGAGTTTCCCAGAATGATAAATCAACTGCGCCAGGCGGCGGCAGCGGTGGAAGAAAGAAGCTGGTATCAGGCAACGATAGATACCAGGCTAAACATCAGGGCAAAATACGGACCTCTCGGCGGAGCGGTCGTAATTTTCAGCCCGAACAATTTCCCGCTCGCTTTTAACGCTGTGGCCGGAAGCGACCTGGCCAGCGCGGTGGCTACCGGGAATCCGGTCATTTGCAAGGCTCATCCGGGCCATCCGGGAACCACCAGGTTGATGGCGGAATGCTTGCTTCAGGCGCTCGAGCAGGCGGGCCTGCCCGCGTCCACTGTTCAGATGCTCTATCACTTCGGCAACGAAGACGGCTTTCGTCTGGTCAGTCATCCGGCGGTGGCCGCGGTGGCTTTTACCGGAAGCCGGGCGGCGGGTCTCAATCTGAAGGAAGTGGCAGAAAGAGCCGGTAAGCTCTTTTACGGAGAACTCAGCAGCGCCAATCCGGTTTTCATCCTGCCCGGAATTCTCAAAGAGAAAGCAGAAGAACTGGCACTGGAGCATTTCTCCTCCTGCTCCCTCGGCTGCGGCCAGTTCTGCACGAAGCCGGGTCTGGTAATCTTTATCAACGACGAGCCCGGGCGCAAATTCCTGTGGAAACTGCAGCAGATCTTTAACCAGCCTCTTTCTGGATACCTTCTCTCCCCCGCGGTCCTGGAAAATTTGAAAAAAGCGGTAGAAAGGTTGAAAGCCTCCGGAGCCGTGCTTCTGGCCGGCGGAAATCAAAATGGAGGACCGGGCTTCCAGTTCCAGACAACGCTTTTTGCCGTCACCGGCGAACAATTTCTCAAGGACCCTGCCACCTTCCAGCAGGAAGCCTTCGGCACTCTGGCCGTGGCCGTTGTGGTGGACGATGTCGAGCAGATGGTCAGAGTGGCTGAAAGCCTTGAAGGCAATCTCACCGCTTCAATCTATTATAGCCCTTCGAGTGAAGATGAAGAGATATACCGCCGGCTTGAACCTGCCGTCAGGTTAAAGGTTGGACGTCTGCTCAACAACAAGATGCCGACCGGAGTCGCGGTCACCCCGGCGATGCATCACGGCGGTCCCTATCCGGCTACAGGTCATCCGGGTTTCACCTCGGTCGGCTTCCCGGCAGCTTTCCTGAGGTTTGCCGCCCGTCATTGTTATGACAATGTCCCGGAGGAGCATCTGCCGGAAGAACTGCGCTCGAAAAACCCGAACGGCCGGATGTGGCGCCTGGTCGACGGCATCTGGACCCAGTCCGACCTGTAATATTAACAACTCACCGACTTCAGCTACATCAAAAATAAATTATAAACTTGTATCCTAATTAAACTTATATTGGCCACAACACCGAATATTCAAAATAGACTCTATCATTTTGATATTCTGATTAGCTTCATAATAACGATAATAGATTTCCACACCTCAGAGCAATTCCTTTTCTAAAAGCCCCAAGCTACCATATCAGCTTTCCGTCAAAAGAATAGCCTCCGCTTATTACCGGCCAAAGAATTTTTCATGAACCACATCTCCAATTACATATTCAACCTTCTTCATCTTGTGCACTAACTCCCCAGTATCGATATCAATGATTAAAAATAAATCTTTTCTTAAATAAATGGTTCCATCGTATACCAGCTCCATAAACTTATTCTTTCTTAAGTAATCTTCAGGTAAGTCAATTTTATAAAATGCTTTTAGACCTTCACCAGATAACAAGACAGTTCTCGATGGTTTGCTCAGAGTTAAATAAACTTCGATTTCTTTGGCTCCAAGTTTTAAGTTATCAAATCTCTTTACCTTGGTACTAAAGTTAATAAATCCAACCAAATAAACCACAAAACATATCAAAATCACCAAACCTAACACCAGACAGCAAGGTGACCATTTTAATCTCATCTATTCAATACCTCCCCTTTTACCTCTGATTAAATATAGCCTCAAAATATTTATATATATTTGATCCAGGCTGAATCAGCCTGATACCCAAAAAATCATAGGCCTTGTTCGCTAACTGATTTTCTACCCCTAACTGAAAATTATAGGCAGTTAACAACAACTTCCCCGCTGCTGCTGCTCTCCTCGCTGCAGCTTCTGAAGAGAACCGAAGTGACTCAATTTGCTCGGCTGCATCATATAGCTTTATTAATTGATAAAACCCAATCAAAGCATGGCCATACTCATGGGCCTTCGATTCTTCCACATTCTTAGGATACCCCGGCCAGCCATAAATATAATCACCTGGCTCTGGTATATAAATATTCATGGAAAATTTGATCGTTACCAGGGGCGTCCATATCCCTCTTTCTCTTTCCTTAGTTCTATCTCAATTGATAAACCAGGTCTAAAAGCACCTCCGTGACTCCCATGTTTACTGTAAATTTCTCGATAAGTCAAATAACTTAGATTTAGTATGGGGACTATTTCCACTTTTTCATCAGGGTCCCAGTAGGTCACAGGATTATTCCGGCAGAAGGAATACAGATTCCACAGCTGGGGATTCATTATGGCGCCTTCTCGATTTATCACCGGATCCGGACTCAGCCACCTGTAGTGGAAATTAGCATAATAGCGAGCACCAAAGTAATCCAGATTAGATTCGCTGTCCCGCTCCTTACCTGAAAACTTAAGAGCCGGATTGTGGGAATTCTCCCATATCTTTTGAATTCCCCCATACGGATCATAGGCTGCCGCATATACCCTGTTGCCCATCTCGTCCGTCACCACCCGCACTGAATTTATATGATCCGCCGTGTAAAAATAAAGCTCATTGCTCTGTGGTTGATACTCCGCTAACAACCTGTCCCCTAAATATATATACTCTCTCACACACTCCCCAAGCCCATTATATTCAGCCATCAGCTTCCCGTCAAAAGAATAGATAAAATACGTCCCGGTTGTCCCTACCGATTGCATCCTCAGACCCGATTCCACAACAGTCGTGGCCTTTACCTTATCTTCTGTTTGTTTGGATATAGTTGCTGTGCCTCTCAACTGACCTTTAATCCCTTCCTTTAACCCGGTTCCTACTGGCTTTCCAGCCCGGCCCGCCCTCAATGCCCGTATCCGCCTCGCTTCCTCCTCTACCTCCGCCTTCAGCCTCTTCTTCGCCCTTATCCCGAAGCTACCATCACTAATCGCAAACGGATACTTTTCCGGAAGCGCTACGCTCCTCACAATTGCACAGCAATTTTTTATAATTTATCATGCCTCACTGAACTATTCCAATATTCTCAGCCGATTTTGGAATATATATAAAAATAATCACAGATAAAATTGATATGATAATTAAAAGACTATAAAATGCCCATTTTACTCCTTTCTTAATTTGTTCATCGTATTCCTTATCTCGTTGTCTGGCCATCCAGATGTAATAGATCATTGTTCCGTAGAATATGGCAGCAAAAAGCCCAGATAAAGCAACATATTTAATACAAACCCATACTTGATAAAAAAATGAAATAATAAATAAATATAAAAAAAATAAGGGGACTCGAGGTAATCTAAATTGATTAAAAATTAATGAGCTTCCTATTAATATCAATATCAATCCAAAGCTCATCATCTCCAAAATACCTATTATGTTATTTATCGCAAGAATATGTTCAACTAACATATCCCCTGATAGATACGCTCTGATTGACTCTATTAAAAAATTAAATCTATTATCTATCAAATCAATTAGAAAATGGCGGTTATGGATAAGGCTTTTTATACCCCCTGAAACAAACAGCATCCCATACAAAAAACATAATGAACCTATAATATACTTTTTTTTCATTTTTATTATCTTTTAATTCCAATTTTTATTTTTGACCCAATTTTCCCACATATAATTATGTGTAAACCAGCCAATAATATTAGCGGGTAATCCAAGTGGCCAGTTCGGATCATGTATTTTCCATTTTGCTGGCCTCCAATACACCGTCTTCTCAAAATATTCAATGCCGAATTTTAACGCTTCTTCCTTACTTTCGAATACTCTTAATTCCGCCTCCCTCAACTTTTCTACATTACGCTCATAAAGCCATTCGTATCCAGCTGCATGATGTTTTTCATGTTCCAGTATCTTATCATCATGGTAACGCATGTAAACTACAATTAATGCATGGTATTTAAACCTTGGCGAATATCTACCATCAATCTCTTCAACGGAAACATTCTTTTCCGGTGGATCTATCCAGGTAAAACGACATGCAAAAAGATAATTTTTATCATAAAAAGGGCCTGACTTAGTTAGGCTAGTTTCTATAGCCCCATCAGGGTCCCAGTAGGTCATAGGATTATTCCGGCAGAAGGAATACAGATTCCACAGCTGGGGATTCATTATGGCGCCTTCTCGATTTATCACCGGATCCGGACTCAGCCACCTGTAGTGGAAATTAGCATAATAGCGAGCACCAAAGTAATCCAGATTAGATTCGCTGTCCCGCTCCTTACCTGAAAACTTAAGAGCCGGATTGTGGGAATTCTCCCATATCTTTTGAATTCCCCCATACGGATCATAGGCTGCCGCATATACCCTGTTGCCCATCTCGTCCGTCACCACCCGCACTGAATTTATATGATCCGCCGTGTAAAAATAAAGCTCATTGCTCTGTGGTTGATACTCCGCTAACAACCTGTCCCCTAAATATATATACTCTCTCACACACTCCCCAAGCCCATTATATTCAGCCATCAGCTTCCCGTCAAAAGAATAGATAAAATACGTCCCGGTTGTCCCTACCGATTGCATCCTCAGACCCGATTCCACAACAGTCGTGGCCTTTACCTTATCTTCTGTTTGTTTGGATATAGTTGCTGTGCCTCTCAACTGACCTTTAATCCCTTCCTTTAACCCGGTTCCTACTGGCTTTCCAGCCCGGCCCGCCCTCAATGCCCGTATCCGCCTCGCTTCCTCCTCTACCTCCGCCTTCAGCCTCTTCTTCGCCCTTATCCCGAAGCTACCATCACTAATCGCAAACGGATACTTTTCCGGAAGCGCTACGCTCTTGCTTATCGAATAATAAGCGCCACCTTTTGAGCCAAGTCTTAATGACTTAAGACCTGAAACTGAATCGAAAATATTCAGTAACGGTTCTGCTTTAACCACATCCTCTCCAATTTTATTTATCAGCCACCTCCCAAGCACAAGTTCCTCATCCGAAAGATAATTTTCAAATCTTTCTTTTAGCACCGTTAAAAACACCGGGTTCCCGGTTTCTTTCGTCAGGAGATTAAATGCAGGATGCCATACTTTCACTACTATGTCATCCACCAGAAATTCAGCTCCAGGAGAACTGATCAGTGTAATTTCCGGTCTGGGCAGAGTCGGATATTTTATTTCCAACGGGGCATTCTCAATTATCTTAACTCTATCGAGAAAAACAGAAATCGCATAGATTGCCCTATCGAAAACAATTCCTATATGATGCCACATATTCACAGCCTGATTATCAGGATCAACTTTATTATCCACAAAATTGCATTTGATACTGTCAATCTTACCTGAACTTCCAAAATTAACCATAATTTTAGATAGCCATGTTGCCTGAGTAGCCTGATCTGGTATCGCTAAATTTATTTCAAATGCGATATCGTTGAGCCGGTTATCTAGCTTAAAGTAAAACTCATATGAAACCCTCTCAGGTTCAAAGGAAAAACCATTGCTATCAGATATCCGTATGAGAGCAGCCGGAATTTCCAAGGCAGGTGTAAACCATTTAAATTTGTGAGAAATTTCAAGTCCTGTAGCTAATTTATTGTAGATAGTTCCATTATCAATAGAATATTCTATATCTATTTTTCTGATAGACGAATCAGATGTCCAGGAAATCGAATTTACCGAAACGGTCTTAACATCTTCTTCTCCCTTAGATTCATTAACCTTTAATTTATTGGGAATAGGATCAGAAATAACGTTAGCTATAATATAAAACAAAAATGGATTTTCATCCGAATCATTATTTACTATTTTTATGTTAACAACTTTATTTCCTGGTGTTATTGGGCTAAGGATTACCGCAAACGAACAACTCTGACCCGGTGGAATAATAGTAGTTTGGGGCTGAATAACCATAAATTCATTTCGGTTATTTCCATAACAATCAACTGGTGGAATTCCGGATAAAATAAGATCAGTCGTTCCTGTATTTTTAATAAAGAATAATTCCTCGACATTTTCATATATTTGAACGCTACCAAAGTCATAATATGAACCACAATTAATAGGCATTCCTGCTGAAGTCTCTACCTCTATTTCGGGTTGTCCAATAATCACGGTACCTTCCAAATGAATCTGATATGGATTTTCATCATGATCGTTGTTTGGAATAGTTATTGTAGCTGATTTATTCCCTGAGGAAGTTGGAGCAAATCTAATGATAAAAGATGTACTCTGGCCAGCCACAATTACAGAGGTGGGTTGTTGAATTACCGAAAATAGGTTGGCATCAGTACCTGATATAGTAACTGGCGGATTTCCTGTTAACAGAAGTTGATCATCGCCAATATTTTCAATTATGAAGGTCTTATCCGTATATCCATTCAAAAGAGAGCTTAATTCAACATGCTGACCGTTTATAATATCAATCCCATCTAATTTTACATTTATATCTGGGACTGGCACTGTACCGATAAGATTTATTTCATAGGGATTTTCATCAAGATCATTATTTGCAATGCTTAATAAAGCATATTTTATGCCTGGAGACGTCTGCGAATACCGGATCGTAAAACTGGTTGTAGCTCCTGGTGCCAGCGTTGATACTGGCTGTTGAATAACAGAAAATTGACTTGCATCCTGGCCTGAAATAGCAATTATTGGTGACCCGGTGAGATGTAAAAGTTACAGAGCCAAAAAGATTATACAGAATATTATTCCTCTCCCATCCTTTGCTGCTGTAAATTCTGTTGATTCTTCCACGAGAATCATACTCGTAATTAATAATTTCATCATTTGACGATATCTTTTTTAACTGGTTAGAAATGTTATATTCATAATTTATGGAAATCCCTCCAAAATTTTTTTGAGATAGAAGATTTTCTGCGTTATATGTATAAGTTATCTCTCCTGTTTCAGGATGTGTTTCTTTTTTGATATTATCGAGATAATCATAATCATAACTCTGTGTCCTGGCATTGTTATATACAACCTGAGTCAATCGTCCAATGGCATCATAGGTATAATTGGCGATAGCACCTGACGTATCTTTGAGAGATGATACCAGACCTGGAAGATAACTAAAGGTAAGCTCAGTCTGCCGATTAAGCGGATCCTTTATTGCTGTTTTATTTCCATTATAAGTATAAGTGGTTACATAACTTAAAGGGTCTTTTATTTGAGTTATTTTGCCTGCAGCATTATAACCATATTGATATTGATCTGATAAATTGATAGAACCTCTGTTTTCTCTAACTACCCTTCCTTCTGAATCTAATGTCTTTCGATAATAAAGTTTGATTCCATCACCCTCTTCCTCATAACCAAGATCTCTTCCTATACCGTCCCAATATTTAATAATCTTATGAGCTCCTTGAACAATAGTTACAGAGTTTTGAGACCAGGAAGCTGAAATATTATTAAAACCAGTCGGCATATTAACTGATATTATTCTACCAAGATTATCATAGGAAAATGTGTACGCGGCACCATGCTGATTGGTCTCGCTTAATATGGTGCTATTGTATTGTGATACCGATCTATCAAATTCTACATATCCGGGCTTTTGTAATTTCGCAAGGACGCCATATTTATAAGTATATGTTTCTATTCCAGAATTGTTTCCAGGTGGATTTACAGTTATTGTGATAGTCTTAGTATTAGGATTTTCGCTGTATGCATAATCCCAGGTGAGAGTCGTATTAGATTCTCTTTTCCCCTGAATACTTTTGAGTGCACCGCATTTTCCTTGCTCCGTATAGTAGTCTTTTGTCGTTTCTTTAAGCAGACTATTTACGGAAGAATATACTGATTCTTTCCATATATAAGAAACAATATAATTGTTTAGAAACACACTGTTGTTCTCAAAAAAATAATTAAATTGTTTATAATATCTAAGAATTCCATTTCCATAATAGTTTACCCTCCTCGGCAATCCATATTTTATCGAGGACGCGTCATAAATATACTCTTCTTTGCCCGAGCAATCCCCAACAATCGATTTCGTTAATGTACTTATAAGTGGGGCTTTGATCGTACCTAAGTTTTTTGAAGCTACGATCCATTCATTATTCGATATTTGCTTGTATGTCCAAACATAATCTTCAATCATACTATTATCACTGCCATATTTTTTTTGTTTAATAAGACCGAATCTCCACCCGTTATTATATAAATCTGTACCAGTCCCATAGTAGGACACTGTTTCAGTATATTCAGGCCCCTGAACTGTGGCTGTGCCGTCGTTTCCATTTTGATATGATGGATATGTATATGTCCAGGTTTTAAATGAATCATCGGCAGAAAATTTTATTTTTTTTCTGGCCAAGAACGCGACTCACATATGATAAATCATAATAATAAAAATTATGATCACTAAAGGTATATTCGATAGTTCCACCAAATGATGTGTTTACTTTTTTAAGTTCATAATAATTATTGTCATAATATTCGTAAGTTGAAGCTATTAATTCAGGTGGCTTATAACTCGTCATCTTGTAATATCCCCCACTAAAAGTATCAACAGAATAGATATATTCCACATTTTGCCCTGTAGCATTTTTTAATACAATTTTAGAGAGCTTAGGATATGTCTCTTCGGTAGTAATAAAATTTATTTCTCTTCCTAAACTATCTGTAATCTTTTCAATAACTGGTAACCCTTGTTTATAAGCAATATTTATTTGATGCCCATAAGAGTTTTCAATTTTAGTAACGAGCCTGACCTGTTCACTTCCTGAGACATAAGAAATTGACCTTATGGCTCCAAATGTCCATTTAGTTCCGTCCTTAAAATATAGATAATAATTTGTTCCATCATTAGTAAGTTTAAGGAAATCCTTCGTTAGATAAGTATTTTGAAAATCAATACTGGGATATGCGGTTTCCCATCTGCCATCCGGAAACTCAATCACGGGAGTCTCGTTCGGCATAAAATTTGCATAATGAAGTCTTCCCATGTGCATGCTCCAGCCAAGACCGACCCATGAATATGGCTCCTGCTGAACGGTTAGGGTACCACCAGCTATTCTATCCCTGATAATCTTGGAATTATAAACACGCCATATTTTCAGGTCAAAGCCATTAGGTCCCGACAGGTATATGTCCAGAAAACGTAATGTTAAATTTCCGGTAAATAAATCAATATTCTCTTCAGGAACCGCACCATGAAAGCCATGTTCTGGGATTATCCCTATGCGGTCGAATATACCGACTGCCCCTTGCTGAGCGAAGGATTCATTACATAAAATA